>Ga0257122_1000050_pt1 | contig 132865 bp, 108 predicted proteins | sample SI106_120metaG_FD_190146 | JGI IMG/M metagenome (GOLD analysis project Ga0257122, IMG submission 190146) | Marine microbial communities from Saanich Inlet, British Columbia, Canada - SI106_120 | ecosystem: Environmental > Aquatic > Marine > Inlet | place: Canada: British Columbia | collected... | reverse complement strand
CTTCGTCGCGATGTGCGAGTATGCACTACTTCTGAACCCCCAGCCCAGCACCACGCCTCGGCTCTCGCCTCACGTCTTCAATTTTATTCCGGAATAACTGTGGGTCTTTATCCTGGCGCCTTTTCGAGGATCACTCCTTAAACGATGCGATGCATCGCCCTTCGTCCCGATCTTCGAATATGCACTACTTCTGAACCCCCAGCCCAGCACCACGCCTCGACTCTCGCCTTCAATCTTTTTAGGGAATCATCGCTGGCATGGGCTTCCAGCCTGGTATTGGGGTTATCTTTTGAAGATGTGGTTCATTTCTGTTCTTTGGGTTGCTCCTGGTGATTGGGGGGGTGGGTGTTTTGAGTGGAGTTTGAAGTTGGCTTCGTTTAGGGAGTTGTAGATGCTTTCACTAATCTTGGTGTTGTCTGGGTCGAATTCTATGAGTATGGATTTTAGTCTTGTGTCCTTTAGAAAGGCCTTGCCGCCTTCCAGGATCTGAGGTTCTAGCCCATCTACGTCAATTTTCAGATGGTTGGGAAAGTCCGGTTGGAAAAGTCTTACATATTCGTCTAAGGAAAAGGCAAACATTCCCTGGAAGAACTCTGTGGAAGAGTCTGGATTTTGCTCTTGGGTGACATAGTTATGGAGCGCTGCGCCAGCATCGGTTGTGGAAAGCTTCAGGGTACCTGCAGAAGTATGTGAGTCGAAAGCTACGCTGTAGGCTGATACCTGCCGGTCAAATCCATTCAGCTCCAGGTTGCGGGTGAGAATATGGTAATTGAAGGCGCTGGGTTCAAAGGCTAAGATTCTTGAACAGCCAGCCTTTGCGGCGTAGAGGGTGTATACACCAACGTTGGCACCGATGTCCCAAAAGACCGTGTCCGTCTCAAAGGAGTCAATCCAGCCTATTGTTTCTGGTTCTTTGCTCAGAAGGGTGTCGGCTCGCATCAGGGTCAGTTCTCCAGGGCAAAAAAAACGGATTGGACCATGGCTGGTTTGCTGGGTCTTTATGGGTACGAATTCCTGGGAAAGTTGAGCCTTAAACTTAGGTCCAAAATTAGAGCCAAGTATTTTAGGGATATTGGCCAGTATTCTGGCCGTGTACTCAAGGGCTCGTCGTTTGAAGCTCTTTTGCTGGGGCCTCACTGATACTCCTTATTTGTTGCCAGGCTTAAATCTTTATCCACACTACTAAAATCGAATTCGTTTTTGTACTCCTATGGCGGAATCCTGCTGTCCGGTATTTCCTTTTTCATCGATGCGAAAGAATAAAGTTCCAGATCCCGGGAGTTGATATTTAAGCTTCTTGGTCCGAATGGCCTCCATTTCATTCTCGTGACGCTGCTGAAGTTCCAGTATCAAGTTCTTTCCAAGCCTCTTCTCTATACTTAACTCGCTTCCACCTCCCTCTAAGACCTTGGAATCAACCCTGATTCCAACTTTATCAAGTTTGGAATTTAAAAGAGCCTCTAATTCCGCGCCTGCCTTTTCCATAGCCTGCTTCGCGATCCACTCTTCTGGTGATTGACCTGTTGGGAGAACCGCGGCACCACCCAGGCCAAAACTTCCTAAAACTGCTTTGAGTGCCCCGATTACTTCCAGGGGATTCGCGCCCTCAACCTGGATATTGAATTCTGGATAGAAGCCACTTAGCCTGACCAGAACCTGCTCCCCATCAATCTGAGTACCCAGAATCAGTCTTACTTCTATCCCGGTCTCAATACCCATTTCCTCAGCGCTTCGGGTGATCACAAACTGGGGTAAATTCAGTGAAGTGGCGGAGAGACCCCCAAGAGAAGTTGTGCTGATAATTCGCTCTTCACCAGAATGTGTCCGAGAAGGCCAGAACCGGATCCATCCGGGCTCCTTTAGTTCTAGGAGGGTATCTGAAACTCTCAGCTGACCTTTGGGAATCCTCAAGATGCCGCGAAGTTCTCCCGGGACTTCAAAGCTGAATTCCGGAACCAGGGTGAATTGAAATAATTCATCGTGAACTTCAATTCCCTTCTTTGGATCCGACTCAATTGTCCAATCAACTTCAAGGGAAGATGGCTCCTTGATGCCGGTGGTATTGGTACCCATGACAAGCGATGATACGGAGGATAAGAATTGCCGGGGGAACAAGGTCCCATCGGGAACTTTCGATCTTCCCTGGACGGAAGTCGGGTTCCACAGGAAAGTGCTACTCGTCGCTGGAATCACGGAATCCTTGAACTGATAATGGTGGGTGGTCAATTGCCCCTTTGCCTCGGTAAGTGTTCCTGTTGCCCGCAGTGACGCGAAACTAAGCTTACCCCACAAGGGTAAATCCAGATTCTCGACCCGGGCGTTGAGATCTAGAATACCCTTTGGTTTCATCGATCCAGTAATGCTAATAGTGCTGATACTCATAGCGGGATTGGAGAGGCCAAAGAAAGCACCGGTAAAGGAGGTGGTCGTCAGGTTAATCGCCCCTTGACCCGATAGATGTCCCCCTGACCAGGAGAGATCTGAAAACGATCCTGTACCCAAATTTAACTCACTCACGCTAAAACCCTCTGGACTAATTTTGAATTCTGAACTAAGGGTGCTGAGCAGAACTTCTTGCGATTCCAACCCAATCTCAACTCCGGAAAGCTCTAATCCCGCCAGTCCCCCTTGAAGCCGAATGGAGTAATTGGCTTTTGCGTTTCTATTCTGAGGGGTGTGTCCACTAAATTCACCGAACAAAAAACCCTGGGATCCATGGTCTTTCCAGTTTTTCAGCCGGATCTGAGCTGTTCCTGCAAAACTGGCAGATAGCGAGCCCCCGAGGTCGGTTTTCTTTATCGTGAAGCCGCTGGTCTGAATAGAGGAATTCAAGCTCAGGTCGTTAAGGTTGAAAGACCCTTCTTTAATTTCTAAGACCTGCATATTCTTGTTGTGGACACTTGCTGAGATCCGCAGGAGATGTCTTTGTACACTTCCAGACAGGTCTGAGAGCAGATACGGTTGATCGTTGATCTCAAGTGAGCCCAGTCGGAAAGATGAAATGCGGAGAGGAAAGTTTTTGGGAAAGGGGGGGGCTGCCTGGACGGATTCCTCTTGTGTCCTGGGTTTGGGCTCTTTAAAGAATAGTTGAATAGAACCAAGTTCTACCCGAATGAGGCGCCTCTCCAAGAGAGATTGGGGGCTCCACTCCATTGAAAAATGACTCACCTGCCCCCTCATGCCGGCAGGGATTTCGAATTCAATGGATTCAGCCCTTAACCCGCCAAGTAGAAGAAACTCTATGTGTTGAGCCCGGATACCCTCAAAGCCGATTTGACGAATTTTGATCCCCAAAGTGGCAAAGAGGAGGAGTGCGCCCAGAGTAGCTATGGCGATAAGAATTACTATGTAAAACTTCTTCAACATCTCCGAAGCACCAGTCAACCACCACAGGCCAGTCGTCGCCTCCATTATTTCAATATTTATCAATCTTTTTTAGTTTTTTGGGTTTGATAGGCTTATTTTAGAGGTAGATCAGTTGAAGATTGATTGATCCTGTCCTAGAATCGCGGCTTCTATTTTCTACCATAGAGGGAGCCCCGCCTTGATTCGAATTCGTATCCACAGCACCAACTTTCTAATCGAATCCTTCAATGTTCAGGATTGCAATTTTGAACTGGAAGACGTCCCCTGTCCTATTTGTCGAAGTAACGACGATAGTCAACTTCTCGTACAGTTAAAGGGAGAGGCTAAAGTCGGCCTTGAGTTGGCATTTTGTAAAAAGTGCGAACATCGCTATCATAGGAGATTGCCCTCCGCTAGTTGGATTCTTGATTATTACGCAGACGACTGGGAGTCTGTGAGCGGAGCGGGAAGTGTTAAGGATCGAGCCAAACACTTAATTCGTCCCCTGGCTCGAAAAGTAAAAATTGGACTGGGCATTCAGGATCTTGGTCATGGAGATCTGGCATTTTGGCCCGGAACATTTGGGATTTTGAAATCCCCAAACTCCTTAAGAAGTACCAACAAGATTTTCTATCCCGATCCAGAAGTAAAAAAGGTATTTGAGTTTGGCTGCGGCAGGAGTCACCTGGCAAGTCAAATTAAGGAATTAGGCTATGAATACCTGGGAACCGAAGCGTCTCGGGGTAGAGCGGAATATTCCCGCAAACTGGGTTTGAATGTAGTTCATCTTCCTGCATTCGACTTTGGATCCCTGGGGGCTGAAGGTTCCTTCGATCTTGCTTTTTCAACTCAAGTTCTGGAGCATATTTTTGAACCCGACTCGGTGATCAAGAGTGTAAACTCTCTTCTGCGTGACAGTGGGTATCTCCTCATCGATGTACCCAACGCGAGCGCGGAGTATAATCTCTTTCACCTGGCACACCAGTTTGTGCACTGCTCTGGTTTTTCCCTGGGCTCCCTGGCCCGCCTACTCAATCAGAACGGATTTAACATTCTCAGATCAAGATTGGATTTCGCCCTGGTCATTCTTGCCCAAAAGAAGGGTGAGCAGCATAATAAGTTTGAAGCGCTCAATGTGCCTTCAAACACTTTCAATCCAGAAATCTACCTCGAGCCCTTCGCTATCTCAGGAATGAAGGCAGGGGAAAGGTATCATTTCACATACGGAAATCCACTCTATGAAATTCGTCATGGAAAGGAAAAGATTTTCCAGCGAGATTTCCCCCTCCATTTCAAGGGGGATCAAAACAAACTCTGTGAAATTGAGTTTACCCTGGAAGAAATGGATTCATGCGAATTTCCGGTAATTCTGGAGTATGAATCAGCCAATCCCCCTGTCTGGTTGGAGTAAGCGGCTTTCAAACAAGCTGAAATTTTCTATTATTGAGATGGAACGGTTCGGAATTCCGGCTGTGTTTTTCTAAGTAGTCTGGACAGAGCTCAAGTCCCTCTAGCTGGTTGTGGCCAGCGGTATACACATTTGTCCAGACCTTGCGGACTCCGACTGTATTGCGATTTCCCCGATGAATACCATTGGTGTCAAAAAGTACGACCGTTCCGGCGGGTCCATGACAGGAAATTTTTCGCTGGTGCTGTGAAACCTCCTCATCTGTGTACCTCGACTCGTCATAGTTTTTCCATGTTCGCCAAGTTTTATGGGTTCCGGGCAGGTATTCCATTCGCTGTCCATCGGCCTCTACATCGGTGAGCAGGGTCATCACTTTGATTCGTTTATGCTCGCAATCATGGTGCCACTGGAAGGAGCCGTATTCGCTCGATTCATAGGGCCTGAGAATATAAGCCTCAACTCTTGCAAGAGAAACATCCTTTCCCCAGTAGTAACTGGTCAGGCCTACGAGCATAGGATCTGTGGCAAGCTTTGAAAATGGAATCGAACACTTTAGATGAGAGGGATCAATCCAGGTGTATTGGTCAGCCTCATTTTTGACGTTTCTGACATGAGAATAGTCTTCAATACAGGCTTGAAGATCTTCGTTACCCAGGTAGGATGGAAGAATCAATACCCCTTCTCTGTCTAACTCCTCGGCCCAGCTTTTGAATTGGGGATTCTGGGAGAATTTAGCAAGCACACGTTGGCGATATCCCTCCCTGGGTGATTCGTAAAACTTTCGATATAGCCAATGGTAAAGACGTCGCATCTTTCTCTTCCAGTAGGGGTCTTGAAGGGGCAATAGTAACCTGGAATAAGAGTTTTGACAAGTCCAAACAGGCACGCTGAAACGTGCCTGTTTCGATGGCATCAGCAGCATTGCCAATTAATTCTTGGCGGAACTGGTTTTAGTAGGCTTTGGATCATTTAGGACTGTGCCGGTGAGGCTTTTCATTCCGTTCATCAGAAGATCATTATTGGTCTTCCAATTCTTGAAAGTCAGATCCAGGAGATTAAGATGGCTCTTTGTGGTGAACTCTACTAAATCTTGAATGCCCTTGATTTGCTCTTCTGTACGATTGAGCATGTGCTTTTCTATCCCCAGGTAGAATTCACTGGCTTCTTTATGACTGTCGATAGCGGACTGAACAAATTTCTCTGCGATTTCTTGGGTTTCGGTCATGTTTTCATGGGTGATCATTTTGTCTCTCCTTTAAGTAAAGTTTGGTGTTTTCCAAACTCTGAAAAGAGAATAACACACCTATCTCGCATATGCAACATATTAAGGCGCAGTTGCACCATTTTTGCTTTCTATTTGTTTGCGCTCCTCTTTAATTCCGCCTCCAGGGCTTGAAGTCGATCCTTTAGATCATCAATTTCTTGTTTATCAGACGGGGGATTGGGAGATTGCTGTCCCCAGGGGCTTGCCCCCATACCAGGGAATCCGGGGAACATCGAGCTAAATGGAGAGCCAAAGGAGGGAAAGCTCATCTGGTTATTCGCCACTGGACTGAGCAAGGTTTGTAGAAATGGCTGAAAGCTTACAAAGAACTCGTTAACCCGCTCAGGCTTTGAGCGGATAAGGAAATGAAGGAACTCAGGAGGGATAAAGGGGAGAGTTTCAGAGGATTCGGAAATGAGGATCTGTAAAAGGGTTTCGATGGTAACATTTTCACCGCTGGATGCATCCTGTACCTGCACATTCCGGCCTTCATGAATAACCCCCAGGAGTTCTTCGCGAGTGATGTACTCGGAAGATTCGGTATTATAGAGTCTTCGATTTTTGTATTTCTTAACTAAGAGAAGACCTTTGTTCATTGCTTACCTCCAGGGAAGGACCTTGATAAACCGGTTTCCAAGAATTGACGACATTGCGAAATATATATTGCATTAGCGATATTTGATGATATCATATTTCTCCTTCAAGCAAAGGAGATAGGAGAGTAAAAATGAGTTTTGACCCCTTCAGTTATCAGAAAGACATGATGAAGCAAATGGAAAAAAGCGTTTCCGAAGCGCTTGAGAAAATGATGCGAGAGCCAAGCTTTATGCAAATCCTATCCAAGAACATGGGAAGTTTCCTGGATATGCAGGGATTGGTAAAAGAACAGGTGGATGTAGTCTTAAAAACATACTCAGTTCCTACTCGTGACGAACTAGACCAGATCCATAGCAGACTAAATCGGATTGAGTCCCTGCTGCTCGACATGGATGAAGGGCTAAAAAAGCAGAACCAGTCAAAATCCACAACATCAGAGTCTGCTGAGACATCCCCTAAACCAAGGGTTGTGAAGAAGAAGAGTAAAACTGTGGCCAAGAAGAAGGGATCTTGAAGAATGGAGTCTCAAAAACCATATTCACTTTCACATGAGGAGACCCTCGAAGAGTATAAGAATCTTCAGAAGTTTCTTCTATCTGGAAATAAATTTAAAGAACTTCGTTCTAAGGCTCGTTCGTTAATGAGTCCTACTCCAAGGACCCTTCTTTACCAGGAGCACTCCGTTTCTGTTTATAAATATCAGTCTCTCAAATCTAAGGTCATAAGCCGTCCTATGTTGGTAGTTCCGTCGCTGGTAAATAGACCTTCAATCATGGATCACCTGGAAGGAGAGAGCTTTATCGCTGCCATGGTACAAAGAGGGATTCCTGTGTTTATGATTGAGTGGGGAGAACAGATTCAAAGCCAGAGAAACGTGAATCTGGAACAATACCTCAAAGGGTACCTGGGGCGAGCATGTAGAAGGGTGACTTGGGATCAGAATGCGGATGGGCTGCATTTAGCAGGCTATTGTCTTGGCGGAACCCTGGCCACTGTGTTCTGTGGCCTGGATCGGGGTGATTTGGTGAAATCATTGGTCACTATGGTGACTCCCTTAAACTTCCATGACCAGGGTCTCCTGAGCTGGTGGGCCAGGGAGGAACATTTCGATGTGGATAAAATCGTAGATACCTGGGGTAACGTTCCAGCCCACTTCTTCTCTTCTTCCTTTCCCTGGCTGGTGCCTACCGCTCCAATTAAGAAGGCCAGAACACTGTATCAAAAGCAAGATGATGAAGATTTCCTGCTGCGCTTCCTGGCACTGGACCTATGGATCAGTGAAAATATTGATTTTCCCGGTGAAGTTTACCGGGAAATCATTAAGCTTGGATACCAGAAGAATGTACTCGTAAAAGATAAGAAATGGGCCTTTGATGGCGGGGACAGCGAACTTTCGAAAATCACATTTCCGGTACTTAACATGGTAGCCGCCTACGATCACGTTTCGCCGCCCGAATCCTGCTCCCTGGTGAAGGACCTGCTCCCCAACGCAGCATGTGAAACCAGAATCCATGAAACAGGACATCTGGGCTTCGCCCTGGGAAAGGATAAGTTCGGTCAGAATACTTCCCGTTACTGGGATGAAATCATAGATTGGCTAAGTATTGTGGAATCTAAGGAGAAACGATGAGCCAGGAAAACCTGAAAACAGCACCGCAAATCATGATTGACCAGGGTCTCGCTCATCCACAAAAACCCAGGTTTCACATACCGATGAATGGTGGCTTCGAGACCGTGGTATGGAGCGACTACCTCGACAAAGTAGCCTCACTGAGTATTTTCTTACGCGAAAGAGGAGTAGGTAGCGGGATAAAAGGGGCTGTCTACGCGGATACTTCCTACCAGTGGGCATGTGCTGGACTGGCCATCCAGGGAGCAGGTGGTGCCCTTGTGCCGATCTACCCTTCTAATACTGGCGGACAGGTCAAATATGTCCTGGATCATTCTGATTCAAAAGTTTGTTTCATCCAGGGAGCCTATCTTCCGATTTTGTCCACGATACTGGACTCTCTAAAGGAGCTTTCCAGCATAGTGGTGCTGGACATTTGTTCCGCAAAACTCGAAGAGGAACTCTATAAAATTGGTTTGGATCCACAATCTTCGAAAATTTCTTTTTGCTCCTTTGATCATGCAGTAGAGAAGGGCGGAAACGGGACCCAGGGAGTCGTCGAGAATTTTCAAACCCTGGTTTCTCAGATTCAACCCGATGACATTGGCCAAATCCTCTATACGTCCGGTACAACCGGTGATCCAAAGGGAGTTGAACTCAGCCACGCGAACGTAGGTCTTAACGGAGAGGACTGGCTGCAGGTTCTGGGTTCTGAGATCCCTGAGAATCGCGTGGATTTGCTATGGCTTCCCCTTTCACACATCTTTGGCTGGGGGGAGATCGGACTGGGGAACTCGCTTCTTTTTGAAACCTACTTTTCAGATCCCAGGACAGTACTCGAGAAAATGCCCGAAATTCGTCCCAGTGTTTTCATGTCCGTACCTGTTTATTGGGAAAAACTCTACCTGAAGGCTCTCGCTGGAAATCACTCTCGGCCGGAGCAAATTGAAAAACTCCGCAAGCTCACCGGGGGAAATCTGCAGTTTTGCCTCTCGGGGGGAGCAGGTCTGAAGAGAGAGGTTAAGGAATTTTATCTTGAGGCTGGAATGCTTCTCATTGAAGGGTACGGTCTTACCGAATGTTCGCCAACACTCACCATGAATTCAGCTCAAGACTTTAATTTCGACAGTGTGGGGAAACCATTTCCTAGTGTTCAGGTCAGGCTTGCTGAGGATGGTGAAATCCTGGCCAAAGGAGCCAATGTTTTTCATGGCTATTACAAAAATGCGGAAGCTACCGCCCAGGCTTTTAATGAAGAGGGATGGTTTTTAACCGGGGACCTGGGAGAGTGGACTGAGGATGGTTTTTTGAAAATTGTGGGTCGAAAGAAAGATATTTTAGTCACCGCCGGTGGCAAGAATATCTCTCCTCAGCTCATTGAGCAGCACTTCGCGGATAATCCGGTTCTGGAGAACGTTGTGCTCTATGGAAACGAAAAGAAATACCTTTGTGCCCTGGTAACTTTGCGTAAGGAAGCCGTGGATTCGATCGCCCTTAAAGAGGGACTTCAAAGCAAGGATTATAAGGAGCTAATCCAGATGGATTTCCTCGTTGAGCTTGTGGGAAGGGAGATTGGTCAGGTCAATGAAACCCTTGCCTCCTATGAGACCATCAAAAAGTTTTTCATCCATTTTGAAAGTCTCAGTATTGAAAAAGGACAGCTCACTCCGTCCTTTAAAATCCGTAGAAAAGTCATCCATCAGCAATTTGAAAAAGAATACGAGAAACTCTATGTGTAATTGGAGAAAAAATGAAATTTGAAAAAATGGTCATTATTGTCACCGGGGGAGCCGGGGGAATTGGATTTGCCAGTGCCAGGGGCTTTTTAAAAGGCGGCGCGAAAGTAGCCCTGTGGGATCGAGACCCTGTTGCCCTAAAAGCCGCGCTGGATGCTCTGGAATACCCAGAGGACAGAGTACGGGCCTATGAGCTGTCGGTGAATAATCCACAACAGGTAGAAGAAATCTTTGCTAAGGTTGAAGAAGACCTTGGAGAGGTGGATGTGATTCTTTGTAATGCGGGTATTACTCGTGATGCAATGCTGCATAAAATGGAGGAGCGCCAGTTCGATGAAGTTCTGGACACCAACCTAAAGGGAGTTTTTCTATGTGGTCAAGCGGCGGCGAAAAGAATGCGGGAGCGCGGTAGAGGTGTAATTTTATCTACCAGTTCAATCGTCGGAATCCATGGAAACATCGGGCAGACTAACTACGCAGCTAGCAAAGCAGGTGTGATTGCCATGACCAAAACCTGGGCTCGTGAACTAGGGCCAAAAGGGGTGCGGGCAAACGCTGTAGCACCGGGCTTTGTTGAGACGGAGATGATCAATACGGTTCCTCAAAAGGTTAAGGATCTGGTGTGCTCGCAGACCAGCCTCGGAAGAATGGGAAAACCGGAGGAAATCGCGAATGCCTTTCTGTTCCTGGCTTCCCCAGAAGCCTCCTTCATCACAGGGCAGGTCTTATGTGTTGATGGTGGATTAACCCTTTAACAGCAAGGTTTTCAGAGATTACAAATTATGTTTCCTCTTATAGGTGCTGATCTTATGGGTGCAGGGGTCCCACATACCGGCAAAAACGACCCCGGTCAGCAGCAGGGATAGTCCAAGACTCCAGAACCATCCTTGTACAGGCAGGAAATGGACCAGCAGCGGGGTGAACACGAGCCAATTGAAGGCGAAGGCGGAGAGGATACCCGCGAAAACCGAGAGATATAGAATCAGTCTTGGCTTCCATTTACTCATTGGTTCTTTCTGAAGAGTAGACTGCGGCAGAATTCAAAGAGCTGATTCACAGACTCTAAGTGTTGAATGAAAGGATCCCTCACTTCCCTGCCATGTTCAAAGTAGCCTGTCGGCGGAAGCTTATCCAAGGGCTCTAAACAGAGGTGTAAAGGGGTTCGAGCGCCTTCTTCGGGACTCTCATGCCCTCCAAAACCAAGATCACCACTCAACCGTGAGGGTACATCGCCAGGATGGCAGGAAAAAACTCTGACTCCTCTCTGTGCAAAGTGTTTGGCATAGGCCGATGTGAGCATTCGATTCTCTTGCTTAGATTGCCTATAAGCGCTGTCATTGTTATATCTGCGCTTCTGAAATTGAAGGTCTGTAAGATCTAAACCTCCGGCCCAATAGCTGGCTACATTGATGATTCTTGACCCCTCAACCAGGGAGTTCTCAAAAGCCTCACTCATAGCCGCGTAGGCCAGAATATTGGTTGCGAATTGTCTCTCGTATCCTTCGCTGGTGACTTCTCTTGCGCGCGGGCATTGGGCTGCATTATTCACCAGGATTCCCAATTTTCCCGGCCAGCGCTCGGCCATCTCGAAGATGCTCTTTGGAGAAGAGAGGTCGCAAAGCTCAAGGGACACTCTGGCTTCGGGTATGGAATTTTTGATTTCAGAAGTGAATTGTGATCCCCTGGCTTTATTCCTGCAAACCAGAATTATCTCGAAGCCAGCCCTGGCGAGACCAAGGGAAATGGCCTTTCCTATTGCTCCGCTTGCCCCGGTGACAAGCGCTCGAACGGAATTTGATGTTTTCATCTAAGAATTATATGCCCAATAACATTTGATTTGTCTAGATTCGAGACCCAACCAAGAATCTGTCGATTGCGTAGCTCCTTTGCGAGAGCAAGTTTTTAACGGGTTAAGCCTTTGTTTTTCGGTATAGTAGTAAATTAGAGGTGGGATTTAGCCCTGAGATGGATTCAAGAGGCCAGGCATGTAACCCGTCGAACCAACTCTACGTAGTAGGGATTTATTCGAATTGAGGAAAAACTATGATGCGATGCATGAGTCTTTTAATCCTGGTCCTGATGATTTCTTCCCCGCTGGTTTTTTCTGCTGATTCTGAGCGAACTCAGCTATTTCATCATTTGTATGATATTGCCCAGACGGCCACTACTACAGCCTCTTCCTGGAGACTGGAAAATTTGAAGGTCCAGACCCAGGTTCCTCTTGTGGGTAATGTTGAGATTCGAGCAGGTTATTTTCAGGAATCTCTCACAGTACCCTTCCGGGGAAATATTCTTTATTTGGAAGGTCTCGGTGATTCTTTTCTGAATCACAATCCCCTCTTCGCCCATCTATCCAGTCTCGGTTATCGTGTGATTGCTTTCGATTACCAGGGGCAGGGTGGTTCCTCAGGGACCATGAACCATACACGAATTTTGGATAAGATTTATCCGGCACTTCAAATTTCAACCCTGGCCCAAAAGGTATGGGATCGTTTCATACGTAGAGATGGCATCGAGGAAAAAATTGTATTGGGCTGGTCCACCGGGGGATTAGCGGCTTATGAAATGGCCGCCAGTGGAAAAGCGGATCGGGTGATTCTGATCGCTCCAGGAATCGTACCTCGACTGGTAGTGGGGAAGTTCATGAAAATCACCCTTGCAACTCTTACCAGGGCTCACTATGCGAAACACAATGATCCTCATGTGGATCCTATACGTCCAGATTCCCCAATGAAAGCTCCTTTATTTGCCATGAACCTCATCAAGACTTCGATGCAGTCCAGGGGATGGGAAATCTCCCAAAATGTGAAGGGCCTGGTTTTTTTGGGAGGAGCGGAAGACCGGTACGTGGTTTCAGGGAAGACACAAAAAGTACTTCAAAAAATGGCTTCGCATTTTCGCATTGTCCAATTTCCAGATGCATATCATGAAATAGACAATGAAATTCCAAAAATTAGAGATCAGGTCCACAAGGAAATCGAAGCGTTTCTTTCAAAATAAGCCCAAACGTATTTGGTTTGCCCGGATTCCCGGCCAAACCAGGAATCTGTAGATTCCTTTGCTCATCTGCGATGAGCTTATTTTGGTCATGAACCTACAACGGGCATACCGTTTGCTTTTCGGTATAGAAAGGGGATCCCAAATCAGTTTGTGAGCTTTTCAGCAACAAACTGAAAGACCTTGGCATGCCTGGAGAGACCAAGGTGATTGAGCAAAAAGCTCTTCTTGGCGATGACCCGTGCCCCTCTAGCTGTTAAGCCTTCTTCATAGAGGGCACTTCGTAAAAAAACCAGGCCGTCATTTTTAGCGATAATCTGAGCTCCCGCTGGAAAGCTCCACCCTGGATGGGTTTCATCAAAAAGAATGGGGAGTGTTCCGGCGATCAAGATAGCTTCGACACCAGGCGGCAGACCCCGGTTGTTGAGTACTTCAACTAAGTTTCCACCAGCTTTGCGGGCCTGGTCCAGTCCCTTACTCTCCAGGAAAAGAGTTTTCCCGCCGTCTCTGAGGACCCGCCCGCTGAGATTAGCGTCTGCGGTAAGACTCAGGGGGCCATAAGGGATACCCAGCAACCTCAGATCATGGATCATTTGCAGTTGTCCAGGCCATAGCCCCGACAGAATATGATTTTTTTCAGTCTTCTGCATAAAGGGACCGATTCGAAGCTTGGCCGCTCCCAGGGGGGCCGGGATTTTTTGTGAATGAATATTGAGATTGTATAGATAATAGCGGTAAGGAAGGTCTATTCCCCCGATGGGTCCCCCGATACTCACAAATCGCCGCACATCGCCGCGGTAGGCTGTGAGGTGCTTCTTGTGGTAGTACTGTCCCGCGCTTTGAAGGTAGCAGCGCGCAGCCATCAAACCCTTCGAGAAACTAAGTAGATCGACTTGAAAACCCTGGTTTGAACCTTGCCCTAAGAGTTTCCGGATTCTCTTGATAGCGTTGGCAATATGTTCACCCTGGTACAGGTTGTCTCCATGATAGTGGGAAAAGCTGATCGCAAATACGCGAAAACCTTTGTTGGAAAGAAACTGCATTAATCCAGGTACTGCTAGATGGTCCTTGGATAAGGTGCTCTCAGGACGGGCAAATCTGCGGGTGGCATCATCGTTCGCACCATGAATGAGTAGAACAGGAACACCCTCTCCACGGTCCCATCCTGGTGCCATGTAAAGAAGAAAATCTCGGCTTGGCGGCTTCTCAGATCCAAAGGCATCCTTGGTTTGGGGGTAGAATTGAGTGAGTTTGGGGTGGAAGCGCGTGAGCGGAAAACGGGGATGATAGTCCCGGTGCAATTCGATTTTTTCCCAGGGTAACGCCGCTTCACCTTCTACAGTAGATTTAGGTACCGCCCGATAGAATCGGGTAGCGAAGGAAGGGGTACATGCGGCCAGGAATAAACCGACCCAGATTAGACGAAAAATTCCAGTCATAGGTGCCTATTATGCGGGGGGAAATTAGCTTGTCAAGGTCTCTTGTGAGTTCTTTGGATTGCTGCCAGGTGGGCACGGTTCCAAATCCCTGTTTCCTGGGTTCGGGCACGATCCTCAAAGCCTGCATAGTATCTTCTCAAATCGTGGTCGTCCGAAAAGAGTTCGCGGTTGAGGATGGCAAGTCCCCTGCGCAGAAAGTCCACTACCAGGCTCATCTTTGAAATTTTCGCGGAGGTTCTGCCCTTGTAACGCAGGTCCAGCACATCTTCAAGTACCTGTACCTGCTTTCCAAGGGTTGGCAGGTTGGTTACTTGCTTCCTGGAATCGTTAAGGTAATCGCGATCGCCCCTTTTTCGATTCACAACAATTCGAACAGGACCTGTCATATCAGGATACAAAGCATCACCTGCCAGTTGCTGAAGAAAGAGGAGATTCCAGGGATTGGGGATTTTCAAGCTCCTGATCTTCAGGACTCTCAGTGTCTTGTATGCTTTGGAGCCAGGCGGAATTGAGTCTGAGGGAAACTGTAGGGGGAAAAAAACCAGCAGATTCTGGTTATCATCTACAGAAAAAAGCATCTGACTATTGGGAAGAGCATGGTCCAGCTGTAGGTATTGTTTGAAAAGATGCTCATTTGCGGTGTTCCCGACCGCGCAAAGGAAAAAGAGCAGGATAGATATTTTCATTATCTTTTCTTCGTCAATCTCATTTAGCCTTGACACCCTCTTGAAAATGTTTATAAAGATTTAGCTGGTTCTAACTTCAACCGAAAGGCATTCCCTTGATTAAGTCACTCTCTATTCTACTTTTCTTTGTTACGACTATCCTTTCCGTCCAGGCTGATGCTCTTAGTAAATTTTTAGAGCTCTATGGGGAAACCCGTGCCGGTGACCATCACGAATACTACTGGGAAATCGGAGATGAAAGTGGAGAAGCCTTGATTCGAGCCCTACATGAGCGAGTGCAGAAAAATCACAAAGCCAATGGTTATTCCCAGGCAAGAAGATACCTGTATAACGAGGTTGAAAACAAAGACGGGGCCGTGACCACTCTCTATTCCGGGTTAATGATTCCTGGACGGGGAATGGATTATAAAGAAAAGGGAGACCAGAACCGTGATGGCTATACTGGGGACTTCGTCAATTGTGAGCATGTCTGGCCACAGTCAAAGTTTGGTAAGGCTTCCCCCATGCGGGCGGATATGCACCATCTTTATCCTACTCTCGCAATGCCCAATAACAAGCGCGGCTCCTATCCCTTTGGGATGGTGAAGAACCCAAGCTATGAAACTTCATTTGGTTCACGGTTAGGTGGACATCAGTATGAACCTGCCAATCCTGCCAAGGGAAATGTTGCCAGGGCAGTTTTCTATTTCGTGACACGCTATTATCGTGAGAACATATTCCAGAAAACAAATTCCAATGATTTTTTTAAAAGCCGCCTCGCTATGTTAATGCAGTGGCATGAGCAGGATCCTCCTGACGAGTGGGAAAAGCGCCGCAATGAGCAGATTTTTAAATACCAGAGAAATCGAAATCCATTCATTGACCATCCAGAATTCGTTCAAAGAATTGGCACAAGAGGGTTTACCGCAGTTCTTCGGTAACCGGAGAACTTTAATTGTTCCTGGTACCGTCCTCTTCATTTTCTTAGTCTGCCTACTTCCTCAGCGGGCCCTCTGGGCCCTCGATAGGGGATTGGATACTCTTAAGCAGCAGGCTCAAAGAGGAGAGAGCTGGGCGCAATTCAACCTTGCCCTTCGCTATTATTCCGGTAGTGATCAGAAACAAAATTATCCCAGGGCTGCACGGTGGTTTCGTGAAGCCGCTCTGCAGGGAGATGAAAAAGCTCAAACGAACCTGGCCTTTATGCTAGAAGAAGGCCTTGGGATTAAGCCAAATATTGATGAGGCCCTATCCTGGTATCTCCAGGCTGCACAAGGCGGTGATACCGAAGCACAGTTTCAGTTAGGTCTGAGATTTCTGCATGGCCGTTCAGTTCCCCGCGATGCCTCAAGAGGTCTGCGATGGATCGAGTTTTCTGCCGAACAAGAGCATGCCCAGGCTCAGGCGCTACTTGGAGATTGGTATTCCCTTGGTGCTGCGGAAGAAAAGGATGGGGAGAGATATTCTCAGCCCGATCCAGAATCTTTTTCCAAGGCCCTGCGATGGTATCGAAGAGCGGCACGTAATCAACATTCCCATGCTCAATATCGACTGGGGCTGTTGTTGTACCTTGGGAGGGGAATTGAGGTGAAAATGGCTGAAGCTCGCGACTGGTTGGAGAAGTCCGCCATGCAGGGCCACCAGGATGCCCAGGTTCTTCTGGGACGATTCTATTCCGGGGCATCTCATCGGGATCTGGTACGGGCCTATGCATGGCTCAGTGAAGCATATAGCCAGGGATTTGAAGAAGCACGAGAGGCTCTTAGAGTCCTTGAAACAAGGTTGAGTGCGACCCAATTACGCCAGGCACGCGAAATTTCCTCCACACTAAGCGCCAGGCGCTAAGACGTGCATGATTCAAAACTTCCCGCGGACTTGAGCGAACTGGAATCCCTTCCAGAACTTCCCGAAGAATTTATCCGAGAGCTAATTTTATCTCCCGAAGACGCAAGAAAGAGGGATTACACCTATCCAAAAAAAAGACTACTGCGCCGGATTCGAAGAGGCCGCCCATGGCGACGTTCAAATACAACCAAAGGGGTAAGGGCAGCAAGAAAATCCATTGAATTATTCAATCGATTCTTAGCCGCCGCACTGGCGGGAACCGGAGGATTCCTCTTCTTCATTTGGCTCACTGGCTTTCTCCATCCCGTTTATTTCCCCCAGCTTGTGGGGTTGTGGTCACTCATAGCGGCCCTTTGGACACTGGCCAGGTTCCAAAAGAAAATCAGAGGCGAGGTATTATCCTCACTGCTAGCCTTTCTTGTACCCCAGGAAGAATTGGAAAATCCAGTCGATTGGGTCTGGTTTTGGGAGCGCCATCTCAGGGAGTTGCTCAGGGAAAAGAAGACACTCACTCTTCGGTACTTAGAGGAAATCGTACAAACCAGAAAAGTTCTCGAAGGAGTAATGCGCTCAGACCCCCAAAGTGCCGATGATCCCACAATCCTTTTAAAATGGCAGGAGGCGGGGTCGGGACAGGCCAGGGCAGCTAAACTTTTTCGTGCCCTGGGGCGCATTGAAGAAGATCTCAAAACAAGGGTGAAAGAGATACGAAAACTGCGCGCAAAAGAGCGGCAGCTGCATGAAGAGTACAACTCTCAGAGAAACAAGTCTCGTAAGGTGATGAGATTGAAACGATCAACCCAAAGAATTCTGGACAGGTGGGAAGAAGAAGAATTGAAACTTAGCAGGGATCTTTCTATTCTTGAGGGAGCTTTTCAGGATAGACTCCTGTGGGCAAGAGATTATCTTGAGGCACTGGAGCAAACAAAGGAAGAGAATTGACGAAAACTCTTCAGAAAAATTCGCTCCTTGTCGATAGAATTTCTTAATGGCATTTTAAAAATGAAGGTTTTGGGAGGGTTTCGATGAAAGAATCTGAGGATTTTCGAGTTCTACTCGTATATCCAAATCTGGCGATGATGCTGATTCCTCCCATATCTATCGCCCTGTTTACCCGCATTCTAAAAGATCAGAACTATGTTTTGGATCTTTTTGACAGCACCCATTATCTCAGCGCTGAAACAAGCAGTCCGGAGAATCGAGTCAAGTATCTCCAGGCAAGGGAATTTCATAGCGAGCAGCTAGGAGTTGACATAGGTTTTGACCTTCTGGGCGATTTTAGAAAGAAGGTCGAGGAGTTTCAGCCTGATTTTATGATTTACTCCGTCGTGGAGGACTCCTGGCTTCAGTGCTCTCGCATGCTCACAGCCATCCAGGATCTCAAGATTCCCCATATTGTGGGGGGTGTATTCCCAACTGCAGCTCCCGAAGTGGTACTGCGATCAGGATTGGTAGAAAATGTAGCGATTGGAGAGGGTGAAGAAGTCATCATTGAGGCTGCCGAGGCAGTGCGCTCAGGAAACCCTATCCAAGAAATTGCCAATATCTGCTGGCTTGATGAGCAGGGTGGATTTCGAAAGAATCCCGTCAGACCCCTGGTAAATATTAACAAAGTGGTTCCCGATTATTCCCTCTTTGCCCAGAGTAGATTCTACAGGCCCATGGGGGGAAGAATTTTCAAAACCATTCCGGTGGAGACTTACCGGGGCTGCCCGTTTACCTGTACCTATTGTAATTCCCCGATGCACAAAGACTTTTCAAAGGAACATGGACTGGGATCTTTCCTGAGACGAAAGAAAATGGATCTGTTGGCTTCTGAGTTAAGAGTCTACAAGAAGCTTTACGACCCGGATTTTTTCTATTTTGTCGACGATAGCTTTTTGGCACGTCCTGAGAAAGAGATTTATGATTTTTGTGAAATGTATAAAGAATTTCAGCTCCCCTTCTGGTTCAACACCCGCCCGGATCATTGTAAATTGGAGGTTTTGAAAGCCCTGAAGGCAGTGGGAGGTTATCGCATCAGCTTTGGCATTGAATGTGGCAACGAAGACTTTCGCAAACGTGTACTCACCCGTAATGTCTCCAATCGCCAGCTCATTGAGCAATTTGACGTGATTTCTGAGAGCGGGATAGCCTTTTCTGTGAATCTCATTATAGGTTTTCCCGGTGAAACCAGGGACCTGGTCATGGACACGGTAGAATTTGTACGCTCTATTGCTGGTTATGACGCGCTGACGGTAAGTATCTTCACCCCCTACCATGGTACGGCTTTGCGTGATGTGGCCGTGAAGAATGGCTGGCTGGATTCAAGTACTATTACCCAACACACTACTTCGAGTTCGCTTTTGAAAATGCCTTCTCCCTATCTATCTGAGGGAGAAATAGATGGACTGGTTCGGGTTCTTCCACTTTACTGCTACTTCCCAAAATCCGAATGGGCGGTTCTTCAAAAAGCCGAAGCCTTTGATGAGGAAGGCAATAGGATCTTTGAGGAATATGCCCAAATCTACCGCCGCAACTTTCTACAAGAAGATCAGGAACAGGCTAAAATCTGGATTGATCATACCACTGGATGTAAATCCAACCCGAAGGATCGTTTCTTTGTAAGCCCGAGTCGAATGCACGAGGAAATTCTCTCGTCCTTAACGATTTAAGTCTCTCTAAAGCAGGTTCTAAGCCAGGTTGATTACATTGGCGGCAGCATCGGAATCGGGAAAATCCTGCATGACTCGATCAAAGATCTTTTGAGCCCTTTCATTGTCTCCCCTTTTGCGCGCGATCATACCAAGGCTAAAAAGAGCATTGTCCGCGAGAATGCTCGCGGGATGTTCTCTCATGATTTTTGAAAACCCATTCCAAGCATCCTCAAGTCTACCCTGAATCATTGCTCTCTCGGCGGTTACAAAAAGCTCGGAAGCCGGGTCCATGCGATTCTCCAGGTCCTCTAATTGGTCCTGCGCCCAGGGTGCGGCATCTGAATCCGGATACTGTTCTACTACTGTTTTAAAAGCAACATAGGCCTTTTCAAATTCCTTGAGTTCTTTGTGACAAATACCCAGGTTATAAAAGGCATTGTCGGCCAGATCTGATTGGGGAAATTCCTTGGTCAGGCGGATAAAGGTCTGAACTGCCTGGTTAATGTTGCCCGACTTTACCAGGCCCATACCTTCTTTTAGATATTGAGAGGGAAGGGTTTCATCGCACATAGTATTCCTCCGAGCTTGAGCGTCTCTGCTTCAATATATCAAAGGCCTCTGGGTTTTTCGATGGATTGCATGTGCTATCTTGAAGCTTCTTCAAGTGAATTGAGGAGGAGAAACATACATGGGTGAAACCTCATTGCCACCCCAAGGCTTTTCCCACATGCCTGAGACCGGTGGATTTGACCGGCTTATTGGCGACCTATATGAGAAATTCGATGGCGAGAATTGGACCTATTGTTTTCTGACGACGCAGAAGATTCAGAGTTCGAGCGGAAATGTACATGGGGGGTTTCTCATGATGGCTGTGGATCACCTGATCTCACTGGACATCCTGAGACGAAAGGATCGACCTTACCACATTGCCACCGCTCAATTGGAGTCCCACTTCATTGATCGGACACCCGTGGGAATATGGGTTTTTGGCAAACCCAGGATCTTACGTCGGACAAGGCATTTACTTTTCACTGATTGTGAGTTTTCCAGTGAGAATGGACTCCTGTTTAGAGCAACGGGAATCTGGAAGATTGTGGCTGCTGATTCCAGGGTTGCCCGTGAAACCGCCAAATTAATGTCTGAGGGTACCTGGCCGGCTGAGAAGGACCCGGCGGATCAGTGAAGATGTCTAAGTCTTCTGTTAAGGGCCGTGATTAGAAAAAGGCTGAAAAACAATTTCACGACGGCAGCGATGTAAAAAGGAGTCATGGCTGCGAAAAGGGTAGTGAGGGGAATTTTTTCCAGGTTCGCGTGCCACAGTATTCCGCAGACGAATATGATCATGGTATGTAGGAACAGGGAGGCTAGCAGTCGCGCTCTCGAGGAGACCCAATAAGATCGGTAACGCTGCAAAGGAACCGTGGCGATCAAAAAGCCAAATAGATATCCCCCAGTCTTTTCAAAGAAATAAGCAAGGCCTCCTCCATACGCGAAAACTGGAAATCCTGCCGCCCCCAATAAGAGGTACAGAAGTACGCTATAAATTCCATAAGGAGCGGGCAGGCAAAGTGCCGCGACCTGTATCATAGGAGTCTGGAGAGTGAGGGGAACGCCCAGGAAAAAGGGAATGCGTATCTGTGTACCTGCCGTAATCAGTGCGCAGCACAGGGCAGCGAGAATCATCAATCGAAGATGGTTCCTTTTCATAACTTCAGGATACTATACCGAAAAAGGGAAAACAGGCTCATGAATGATTGCGGGACTGAAAAGCGGCATTGGCAGGAAGGCATTGAACTTTTTAACAAAGGGTTGGCCTATGAATCGCACGAGGAATTTGAACACGTGTGGCTCAAGTCCACGGGAAAGAAAAAACTGTTTTTGCAGATTTTAATTCTCATTGCGGCCGTACAGGTACATCGAGCCAAGGGGCGTGTGGATACCGCCCGTCGCGTATTGCTTACCATTGAAAAAAAACTCATTGAACTTGGTGACTTCTCGCTGCACCATCTTGACCAGGGCGCGCTTCAAACCCTGTTCAAGCGCTTGCAGAAAAATGAGAGTCCAAAAATTCCTCAAGATCCTAGGGACTGAGTTCGACGTATGCCAGGTAGCCGTCTCGAAGAATAACAAGGATGAGACTGCTGGCGTCCACCCTGGAAGAAAAATACTCCAGGAGATCCTTTCGGGATTTTATCTTGGCCCGGTTCACCTGAATGATTAAATCCCCCTTTTCAAGTCCTGCTTCATAGGCTGGGGAGGAGGGAAAAACCTTTTCTACGAGAACCCCGTTTAATCCCCTGGAGAGCTGGAGTTTTTTGCGATCTCTTGGGCTGATATTTCGAACTTTGAATCCAATTTGCCGTTCGCCTATTGTGGGAAGAATTCGATTTCCAGCGAACCCACGGCCCCTTTCACTAACCACCACATCTTTATTCAGTGTCCTTCCCGAGCGGGTGATTTTCAGGTGAGCGACCTTTCCTACCGCTACCTCCTGAATTTTAGCGTTGAGCGTATCCTTATTTTCTACCAGCACCCCATTTACATCCGTAATGATGTCTCCATCTTTTAAACCGGCCTGTTCAGCGGGACTACCAGGAACGATGCGTTGAATCAGAACTCCCCGTGGAGAGGAAAGATTCAATTCATGGGCAATTTCAGGAGTCACGTCTTCAATGTATACCCCTAGCCAGGATTCCTGGGCTTCACCGAACTGAGCAATATCGGCGATGATTCGTTTGGCGAGATTGATGGGAATCGCGAATCCCAGCCCCTGCCCCATGGGATTAATTGCGGTGTTAATCCCAATGATTTTTCCATCCATGTTTAGAAGCGGACCACCGCTGTTTCCAGGATTGATGGATGCGTCTGTCTGAATTAGGTTGTTATAAAACTTCCCGGGTCCAAAGTTCAGCGATCGGCCTTTTGCTGAAACAATGCCCACCGTAACGGTTCGATCAAGGCTAAAGGGAGACCCGATGGCAATGACCCACTCCCCTACCCGTAAGGCGGCGGAGTCTCCCAGGCTCCCCACGAATTCAGGTTTAAAAGCTCCAGAAAAAGTAGAATCATCGATCTGAAGCACGACTAGATCCTTGCTCTTATCTCCCCCTTTTAAAATGGCCTGGAATTTTCGACCATCGCTCAGGGTCACTTCAATCTGATCTGAATTCTGAATCACATGAAAATTTGTGAGAATTAAACCGGAGGAGTCGTAGATGAACCCGCTTCCCTCACCGCTCTTCTTGGGAATGACATTATTAGGCACCTGAAAAAAGAATTCAAAGAGTCCGCCAAAAGGCTGTCGTCTCAGGGAATACTCCTGGATGTTGACCTTTGATACAATGTTTACAACGCTGCTTCCACGCTGTTCAACCAGATCCGCAATGTGATTATCCGCATGTATTGAGCGAGCGCTCAGGCAGGAATAGGGAAGGGCTAAGAAGTAAAGTAATAAGAAGAGGAGCTTGATCATCCTCTATCCAACAGCGCAAAACACATGCCAAAACCCTGTTTCACAATGAAGATTTTAACTGATTTTACCCTCTAAATAAGTCCACAGTGTGGGTAGAAAAGAAGGTCCCAGCAGTCTTTGCAATTCATTTAGTCGCTGATCAACTTCATTTAGAAACTCGGGGTCTCCAGCCCATTGGCGCCGCATGATCTTCTGTTGGGAACTGGAGTGATTCAGTCCTCTCTGGAAGACAAATAAGAGTAACGCGGCGTCATCGGCAAGAGCTACGGGATGGCAGACAATTCCTTCGGGAATAAAATCAATGGGAGAAACGAGATAGAGCAAAGCCAGGGCGATTTCTTTCCTAAATTCCTCTGAGATTCCTTTGGAAACCAGCAAGCGGCAGGCAAATTCGAAAAGCTGGGGTAGATCCCGGATCTCAGACATGATGGGATCCTCTGGATAGTCCTTCTCTAAACTGGCGATGTCGCGCTGAACATCCCAGGCAAAGGAGTCAAGAGTTTTGACCATGTCATAGATCTGGCCATAAAGGGTCTTCTCCAGGCTTATGGCCCAGTTCACAACCTGCTGAATATAATCCCAAATAGACTCGAAGATATTGTGGTCCGGCAGGGAGACAATGGATGGGTTGCCGCCAAACTGATGAAAGCAGAATTCAACCAAGGATACGTAGGGTGCCGGGACAATCAGAGTTTTGTCTTCAACTTTATATTCCAACTCTCCCTTTTCATTGGGGGTAGGAAGCCTATCTTTATATTCATCGCTTGGAGTGGGTAAAAATTTCGCTACTGGCGCGGCCCTTAGAATATTGCTGATTGAATCGAGATCCATATCTGAAAAGTCGATATGCTCAAACTCATCAAGATTGGCCAAATCCGGAAGTATCTGATCCAAATCCTGTTGGGTAAAGAGCCTGGGCTTTCTTGACTCCATGATAGTCTTTGAGACCGAATGAAAGATGTCATAGGCCTCAGAGTTGTAACAGACATGGACAACCTCGTCCATAAATTCATTTTTTTCCAGAAAATGAAAGGATTCCTCAAGGGCAATTTTGGCCGCTTCTTGAAGAGGATATCCATAAACCCCAGTACTAATCGCGGGAAAAGCGATGGTTTTTAATCCGAGCCTACTGCCAAGTTTAAAACAGGTTCGATAACAGCTTCTCAAAAGCTCGGGCTCGCCAGATTTTCCATCCTTCCAGATGGGGCCCACGGTATGGAGCACGTATTTGGCATAGAGATTATGCCCGCCCGTAACCTTGGCATCGCCAGTCGCGCATCCATTGAGAGCACGGCACTCTTGTAAGAGACCAGGACCTGCTGCTTTATGCATGGCTCCGTCTACACCGCCGCCCCCCAAAAGGGTGGTATTGGCGGCATTGACCAGGGCCTCAACCTTGAATTTGGTCAGGTCCCCTCTTTTTATTTGAATTCTAGACGGCATTATATTGGGATGTTGAAGTCCCAATTCTAGCCATGAACGGGTGTGCTGTCTACAAAACCCCCATTAAAGCCTTGATGGTTTACGAAAATCGGACAATCTATTTGCACTTCAGTATATTATGTTGGAACACTGCATAGAGCCCTCTGACCCTTACTATTCAGGAGAATAACTATGTCTTCAAAAGAAAGTTCGATCCTTAGCCAGGAATCTCTCCGTTACGAAGTCCCCAGTGCCACCCGGGAAGCCTCCTATTTCGGAGTCAAAGAATATGAAAAGGTATATCAAGAATCTATCCGTGACCCGGAGAGATTTTGGGGGAATTTGGCCAGGCAGGAATTAGATTGGTTTGAAGATTTTGAAAAGGTAAGGGTTTGGGATCCGCCACATTACCAGTGGTTTGTCGGCGGCAAATTGAACATTACTTACAATTGTCTTGATCGACACTTGAAGCAGGGTCGGCGCAATAAGCTTGCTTTTATTTATACAAACGAGAAAGGAGATGAGCAAAAAGTCTCCTACGGCGAGCTTAGCGAACAGGTTTGTAGATTCGCCAATGGGCTCAAGAAATTAGGGATTAAAAAAGGAGATAGGGTCACGGTTTATATGGCCCTGAGTATTGAGCAGATTGTAGCCATTCTGGCCTGCGCAAGAATCGGCGCAGTCCATAGTGTGGTTTATGGCGGTTTCAGTGCCCCGGCACTCAGGCTGCGAATTGAAGACGCAAAAAGCCCGGTTGTAATCTGTTCGTCTTGGACGGTACGCAAGGGTAAGCAGGTTGATCTAAAAGCGGTTGTGAACGAAGCCGTAAATGATCTTGAGGTTGTCAGCCACGTGGTAGTAGCCCAGAGAGAGGGACAGGAGTCTCAGCTCATTGAAAACGAAGTGGACTTTCATTCGTTGATGAAGGAATCAGATTCCTTTTGCGAACCAGAGCCTATGGACAGTGAAGATCCCCTTTTTATCCTCTATACATCAGGTACAACCGGTAAACCCAAAGGAGTAGTGCATACGATTGCCGGCTATAATCTCTTTACCCATTTCACAACCAAGATGACCTTTGATCTACGCGAGGACGACATCTTCTGGTGCACAGCAGATCCTGGCTGGGTTACGGGTCATAGCTACATTATTTACGGTCCGCTATCAAACGGCGCTACCTCTGTAATTGCTGAAGGAGCACCGGATTATCCGCAGCCGGATCGCTGGTGGAAGATCGTGGACAGGTACAGGGTAAATATTTTCTATACGGCTCCCACTGCGGTGAGGCTGTTTATGAAATATGGAGATAAGTGGCCCGCGGGATGTGACCTGAGTTCACTCAGAATCCTCGGATCGGTTGGCGAGCCCATCAATCCCGAAGCCTGGGTCTGGTATTATAATCAGATTGGCAGGGAAAAATGTGCGATCGTGGACACCTGGTGGCAGACGGAAACAGGCGGTCACATGATCAGCACTCTTCCTTCCATGCCAACCAAACCAGGTCGTGCGGGTTTGCCTCTACCCGGAGTCGAAGCTGACGTCGTGGACCGAGCCGGCAACCTGGTAGAACCAAACCAGGTGGGTCTGCTTGTCATCCGTCAGCCATGGCCCTCCGCGCTGCGTACCTGCTGGGGAGAACCAGAGCGCTATAAAGTCTACTGGGAGTCCCTGGGTGACAACTATTGTCCCGGAGATTTAGCCACCAAAGATGAAGACGGGTACATCATGATCCTGGGAAGGGCGGATGATGTTCTCAATGTTTCCGGACATCGTATTGGAACCGCGGAGGTGGAGAGTGCATTGGTTTCCCATCCACACGTAGCCGAGGCCGCCGTGATCGGCAAACCCCATGATGTTAAGGGGGAAAGTATTAAGGCATTTTGTATCCTCAACCAGGGAGTTGAGGCTGCGGAATCACTGGTACAGAATGTAAAACTCCATGTACGCCATGAAGTAGGTGCGCTGGCGATCCCCGATGAAATTGATTTTGTGCCCTCGCTTCCCAAGACGCGTAGTGGGAAGATCATGAGACGGGTTTTGAAAGCTATAGAGCTTGGGGAAGAAGTCGGAGATACCTCAACACTCGAGGAGTGAGCCGAGAACCAAAACTTAGGTACTTGTCTGGGAGTCCATAAGCAGCACCTTCTCGCAGATCACTCCTAGAACGATGCGATGCATCGCCCGTCGTCGCGATCTGCGAGCATGCACTACTTCTGAACCCCCAGCCAAGCACCACGTTTCGGCTCTCGACTCACGGTGTTTTAAAAATAATTAACAGTCGGGATTTGGTGGTATTTCTCAGGTTCTTATGGATGTTAAGAGATCCTTAAAAATAAATAGTGAAATTAAATTCCTAGAATATGACGGCGGCTCTTGGAGCCTTGATGTTTGTGTAAACAGCATTGATCTTCAGAATATACTTAGTGAATTTACGTTACTTTACTTCGGTTTGGTTGATCAGATTTCTTTGAGACCAGTTACTGGACCAAAGCTCTACATAAAGCCGGGTGAAAAATCGCAACTGAACTTAAAAGATGAAAACTATGTCTATTTAATCGATCAAGACTCAATAGAATATTGTATATCTACTTTTTCACAGTTTTATCGAGACGAGATTGCCCCCACAGATCACATCCATCTTGACGTAGATACCACCAATTTAGGGGGAAAAGGCGATGTGACAATAGTAATGCCAGAATGTGGTTTCCCCTCAGAGTGTAGTGAGGCAGCCTCAAAAATTCTCAATAAGAAACCAAGAAAGAAAAGATGAGCATAGCCTGAGTAGTGGTTTGTGATTGACTTAACGGATGATATCGAAAAGGCTTTAAATCTGCATCAATATTGGTTTCCAGGAGAATTTCAAAACTCTGTTGATTCTATAGAGGCTAATAATTCTGGGTGGTTGTTAGATTGGGATGAAGGTGCTGGCGAGGAATGGGCAAGCTTTATAAGAAACAGGGAAGGCTCAGCGATATTGCACGTAAAGCGACCTCTTCTATTCTATGTGAAGTCAAAAATAAAGCTTTCTGAAGACTTGCCTTCATTTTTAGTCAAAGTAGGCTGCTCTGATATGAGCAGCCCTAACTACAGTGTTTCAAAAGAAGTATTAGCCCAACTTGCGGGTCGTTATATTTCATCTGAAGTTTTTACCGAACCCCTTTCAATAAATGATATTTGGTATCTCACTATTTAGGTATGAAAAAGGGACTAGACTACTTTTCTCTCTGCTATGCAGCCTATATTTCTGATCTTTTGCAGAGTTCTATCCACTCTTTGGAGCCGGTGACTTTTGGATGTTCGTCGGCCAGTGCATATAGCATCAAGGGTGATCAAACCAGTTATCTCAAGATCGTTGGCTTCATTGATTTATCCAGAGCGGGTGTATCTGATCGTTACCAGGCCCTGGCACTGGCCTGGCGGAGCATTCGCTACAACTTTGGCGCGGGTTTTGATGACCTTCTTTTCGAGGAGTATGGTGTTGAGAGGGACTTTCTTTTTTCAATTTTCCTATAAATTGGTACCAACGTTATTTTAGCTTAACCTGTTATTGTAAATTAAGGCGCTCTCTTATTTTAGTTTAAGCTGTAATCTAAAATAAACAGTCGTTTTTTGAAGCCAAATTGATCGATAGGTTTGGCCTAAATGGCACCAGACTACTTTTCTATTTCCGAGGAGCCCTGAAATTGAGCAGTGTGTTTACTGGCTGGTTACTATTTTCAGTACTAGTAAATGCTTGTAATTTTGGCAAACACTTTGAAAAATGCACAGGATATGTCTATAAAATATAATTAAGTCGACATATGCTTTGAATAGTTCTATTCCATCGACATATAATTGCGAGATGTCTTTTGAACCTAGAGTCCCCTATAACCAATTACCAAAACTACCACCGAAGGAGTCATGCGAGACTCCAGAGGTATTTTTAGCCTGTATTTCCGCAGCAAGGAAACTAGCAGAATTGAAACAAGCAGGGGAATCAATCCCCAATCAGTCGATGCTGATCAACACGATTCCATTGCTAGAAGCACAGATGAGCTCAGCAATAGAAAACATAGTCACTACCACTGACAAACTATTTCAACAGGCATCTTTGTTAAACAGTAATGCAGACGTGGCAACAAAGGAAACCTTGCGCTATAGGACAGCGCTAAATGTAGGGTTTGAAGAAGCCAAAACCAGGCCTGTAACAATGTCTACAGCGACAAAAATTTGTCAGATCTTGTTAAATGTCGATTTGAATGTCCGAAAACTTCCGGGAACAGTAATTGCAAATTCTAAAACGGGTAAGGTGATCTACACTCCTCCAGCAGGCGAAAGTGTCATTCGTGAATTATTGACAAATTGGGAAAGATACCTGCATGAAACCCGGGATGTTGACCCATTAATAAAGATGGCAGTAAGTCATTATCAGTTTGAAGCAATCCATCCATTTACTGATGGAAATGGGAGGACAGGGCGCATACTAAATATCTTATTCTTGATTCAAGAAGGTCTTTTGAATATTCCAATCTTGTATCTGAGCCGCTATTTCCTCTATACCAAAAGCGATTATTATAAACTTTTGAATGGGGTAACTCAGAAGAATTCCTGGATACCTTGGATACTATATGTCTTAGCGGGAGTTGAAGAAACCTCCACTTGGACTTTAGAAAAAATTCGAAATATACGCCTATTGCTCCGTCATACTTGCGAGTTCGCTCAGAAAAAACTGCCAAAAGTTTATTCAAGAGAGCTGATTGATATACTATTTACTCAACCTTATTGCAGAATCTCAAATGTCACGGATGCAGGTCTGGTACAAAGGGAAACGGCATCTTTGCACTTGAGGCAGTTAGCAAAAATTGGAGTAGTAGAGGTTACTCAACATGGTAGAGACAAAGTCTTTTGTAATAAGAGACTCTTAGAACTACTGCAAAGTGTTGACCATCAGTGGTCACAATTTACCTGAGCTGAAAATTTAGGGACCTAACTACTTTTCGGTCTGTCATGAAGCCTTTAGATCTTCCATTTTCTGTTGAGGGCGGAATAAGGGGTTCACAATGTCGGTATCTTTGAGTATTTACCTGATCAAAGCAATCACTTACGGGATTTATGGCTTTACGCTTTTTCTATGGATCTATTCCATTGTTATTGGCTTACGTATCCACTCGGCCTGGGGTATAACCAACTTGATTTTCCCTCCCTTTTCCCAGTTGCTCATGTTTGTCCTCCAATGGGAAAAATCAAAATTTCTGGCGCAGTGTTCAGCTGTTTTCTTTGGACTTTTACTCTTTCTTATTTTTCTGACAGACCCCTTCAATTAGCCAAATTTTCCTTTGGTCCCGGCGAATTCCAGTCATGGCTCGTAATTGTTTGAACCGCTCCGGGTCCTGATTGATTCCCTATGCATTCTGGTTGGAGATTGTGTAGAAGAGGTGGTTGGGGAATCGGTTGATCAGGTTGAGTCTAGTTTTCGGAGCAGTTCATTCAGGGACTCGTCTTTGGTTTGGTTTGAGGTGTCAATTATCAGTCGCTTTTCTTTCCAGGGATCGTATTCACGGCTTTGCACCGCTTTCCAGTCTGGCAGGTTCAGACCCTCAATTTCGGAAACTCTCTGTTCTACCCTTCTTTGATGCGCTTTTGAATCAGAGCAGATGACTTCTATATTTACGTAATTTGAATTGGTTTCCTTTGCTACTGCTTCCCATTCCATTCTTGTTAACTCAATGGGGTTGCATGAATCTGCCACTACACTCATTTCGTTCAAAAGATTGTCCTTCGCTATGCGGTAAGAGAGGCGATAGCCTTCTCCCTCTACGTTGATCGCGCAGATGTCTCTTAGAGCTTGTTCAATCGTATCAATTCGCAGGTACATGGCGTGAATGGCCTGAGCCAACCCTTTTGCCAATGTGCTTTTTCCCGCACCGGGGAGACCTGAAAATATGTAGAGTTTTGGTGTCATCTACCTTGTTGGATTTATCTTTAATTGGTTTTCGCGCTTTTTGAGTTTTTCTAATTGATCCAGCCCTTTTTTTCTGTCCACTTTGCGTACCAGATCAGTAGGGACGCAACTACTAATGGCATTATGATCATCATCGATACTTGAGGGACTCCAAATCCACTGGTCTTGTTTGCTATACCGATGGTGTGAACCATTGTCAAAATGGTTCCGAGTAATGATGCGACAAAGAGGTGAAACGCGGCAGACTTTTTCATCAGTAGTAGCAGGCATCCAATGGTTCCGCCAAAGACTGAAATTGCGAAACCACCCGTGGCCCATATGGGTCGATCCTTAATGATAGCCAGCGCGGGCTCTGGGAATTTTGAAACTACTTCTGGATTTAGCTGCATCAAAAAATTCATTACTCCCATAAAATTCCAGATGAGGGCCACTACGGTGAATACCCAAAAGCCCCAGGGGATTCCCCTAATTTTTTCATTCATATCTTTTCCTTTTCCCTTCAACTTTGGAAATGAAACACCTTCATGGTCAGCATCTGCTGTCTGACCCCTGGAAGTCCACAAGAGAATAGTGAGATTATGGGGTGGGTATTTTGGAGATCTCTTGTTTGAAGAGATTGATTGTGGTGTCGTTGTAGCAGATTTCTCCGTGGGCTGCTGTGCCCAGTCCTGTTTTGATTAGCTTGTTCAGGTCGGCTTTATGGATGCGGCTTCCGTGAATACCGAACCTGGGAGACATTTTTATGCCCTCGGTATCGGTTCGCTGGTACACATTGATGTGCCTTTTGACGTTGGACACCTTGTAGAGGCTTTTGGGTTGAGAGCGAGTCCAGACTCTTACGGGGAGACTTTCCACTTCAAAGTACTCGGGGACTAGGAAGTTCCAGGCATCTTTATTTGGTTTCGCCACTAATTGACCGGCAACTTCCGCCAGCGCCTCGTGTGCTTCACGAACCGGATCGATGGTGAAGACCAACTGAGCTTCATATTTTGAAGCCTCCCCGGGTGGGGTTAGTTTTTTCAAATGCTCCAGATACTTAACAGCCGATCGCCCGCCTGAGCTGTGGGTTAGTACGATGAGTGCCGGTTTGTAATCAAGGTCAGCAGCACCTTTGAAAAACTTCTTGGTGCAGTAGAGGGCGTTTTGAATGCCTCTTGGCTTTGACAGAATTGAGTTTTTGATCTCGAGGATTAACTTGGTGAGGTTTTTCACGGAAATTCCATCAAGACCTGAGAGTAGTTCAGATTCCTCTGATGGAAAGCTGTACCAATCGAAATTGCCATTGAGCAGAGTTTCATCCTTAACCAGGGTTTTAAAGGGACCGGCAAGAAGCCCCGACCACTTCGGTGATTTTCCAGTGCGCTTCTTGAATACTTCGCGCACTGATTGGTAGAACTTTGCTCTCAGGGAGCTATCCATTTGGGAGTTCAGGGCACGATGACTTTTTTGCATTAACGCGGGCATTAGCGGTTCGTAGGCGGAGGTGCCTTCAAAGGCAACAATCAGGGTGGAACCCTTTTCAGACGGGGAACATTGATTTAGCTTCAAATTGAGATTATGTCTGTTCTTTGAATCAAATTTGAGTAGGGGAGTGAGAAGAGTTGAGATCTCCTTTTTTAAGGCTTCTTTATTTGCTATTTGCGCCGGAACCCCAGTCCCTCCACTGACATTCAAATCTTCCATCGATAGTTCGAGGGAGAATGAGAGTGGGACTAGAAGAAACACCAATAAGGGGAAGAAGTAATACAGAAGCATATTCATTGCTTACATTACGGATGAACCAATCAGGTTGTTGCAAAGATAAAGGCTGTAATTCAAATCCCTGCGAGTTCGCATAATTTAGCGATTGATCTCAGGTTTCTGGTGGTGGCCGTTACTTTGAGTTTGGCCTCAAGGAAGACATTCGAGAGCTTGCTTCTTCCATATCCATTTGGACAATGCAGGTACACCTCTTGTCCTTGTATCTCTAGTTGCTCAGGTGGGACTACGTAGTTTTTTATGGTTTCAATGTCCTTTTCTGCCGGGACTGCAGACAAGAACGAGACCAGCACTTTGGCTCCATCCTCACCAGGGTTTATGCCATTAAAGGGTACATTGCTTAGTATCTTTTTGAATTCACTAGCGGTTCGAATTTCTACGGGTACTTGAAAGGAGTATTTCTGTTCAATAGCAGATTCTAGCCTGGACTTGATTTTGTCTCTATCATCGTTGGGGCTACTGAAAATGACGTTGCCGCTTTGAATATAGGTGCTCACGTCTACAAGGCCTACTGCTTCATATAGTGCCTTTAAATCAGCCATCTTGATCTTCTTCTGGCCGCTGACATTGATCCCGCGTAGTAGGGAAATGAATTTTTGCATTTAGTTACTTCCGGGTTTGCTTTCGCTCTTTTATTAAATCGGGCAACCAATCCATGAAAAAAGGGGCACCCAATTTCAGGTGCCCCTTCTTCTCTTTGATCAGCAATGTGATCTACTCGGTTACTTCCTTCTCGCTTAAGGTGCTTTGCACCTGGATCAGGTAGTCCCCGGAAATCCACGCTAGTGTGGCCCCCGGCTGAACTACCATTTCCTGAACTGCTTCGTACACTGACTTCGTAACGCCGGAGTTATCCGCAAAACTCACTCCCTGCTGCAGGTAGATTGACCCGCTTTTCATTAGTTTTGCCCTGGTCTCAAAACTCATTTGGGAAGCCTTTGAATTCATGCTTACCACAGCCTTCTCTAATTTATTCTCTGAGACCAGCATGCGAATTCTTGGAGTGCTTAGCAGGGCAAAAATTTTGGGACCCTGTTTTTGAGGGGTAGAATGAAAGATGGAATAGTTTAAGTCCAGAACTTGTTCCTTCACCGCACACATTGTTGGGCTTGAAAACAGCAGAAAGCTAAGCGCGAATTTTAAGAGTCTTGAAAAACCCATTTATTGAGATCCTTTCTAAATGAATACAAACTATTACAAACATCGTCCGTTTTTGTTTGTTTTCGAATCCTTTTGTTGGTTTTTTAAGCCAGGCTCCAAAATATTTTCTATGGGTATTTGAGAGGCGTATTTTTGCTCAGTACCGAATTCCTACTAGGGGACTGGCTTTAGCCATTCTTTATAACCTTTAACAACACTGGACTGCATCGCGAGCTTCTTCCATAGCCTTTCGTATCAAGGTGATGGACTCCAGGACCTGGGCTCGTTTGTCCTTAGGAATCTTATGGATCACCAGGTCAATGGCGGCTTCTGTCAGCCTGCGCAAGCGCTTTGCTTCAACCTGGCCTTCCTCAGTTAATTGTATCTGAACGCGGCGGCGGTCCTGCGGGTCACTTCCCCGTTCTACCCAGTTTCGGCTGACAAGCCCATCAATAAGGCGCGTCATCGCGCTTGGCGAACTTCCCAGCCGCTCTGCCAGGGGAACTACTTCGGAAGGACTATCCAGCAGAGATTGTAGTGCTACGCATTGCTGCACAGTTACCGTTCCGCAGCATACTTGCTCTCGCTCGAACATGGAGAAAATGCGGCAGAGTGCAATCAAATCTTCGATGGAATCCTTCATGACTTGCTCGCCGTCACTTCATAGGACCAGACTGTATCTGCGATTTGTTTTAGTCGTTCTTCACCAACCATCTGAACTACCTTTGTGAGTAGTGGATCAGCACAACCGTCCAGGAAAAGACTTCTGACTGGCTTGCGGGTGTACTTCACATCTGAAAATCCCGCTTCGCGGATCATCTTGAAATATTCATCCTCGGTGGACGCACCAGACAGGCAGGCTACGTACGACACAGCCAACTCTGCCAGGTCTTTGGGCAGCGGTGCGCTGAGTACGATGTCAGAAACCGCCAGACGTCCACCGGGTTTGAGGATTCGAAATGTCTCTTGAAATACAGCAGGTTTGTCAGGGCTCAGGTTGATTACACAGTTGGAAATGACAAGGTCTGCGGTTTCTGATGCAACGGGAATGTTCTCGATTAAGCCCTCGCGAAATTCAACGAAAGCATGCACACCCATTTCTACCGCGTTCTTTCTTGCACTTGCCAGCATCTGAGTGGTCATGTCCACACCGATTACACGACCGTGGGGTCCCACTGCCTTGGCCGCGACCAATGCATCGAGGCCAGCGCCAGCCCCAAGGTCCACAACCACTTCTCCAGGTTGAAGTGACGCCAATGCGATTGGGTTGCCGCAGCCAAGTCCAAGGTTGGCATCCTCCGGCACCGAGTCCAGGGCATCATCTGTATACCCCAAGTTTTGCGAGTGAGTATCCACGGGAGTCGATGCTCCACAGCAAGAAATTTTTCGAGCAGCAACCTCGGAGTAATGCTTTCGAACGAATCGATGAACCGATTCAGGAGTCTCTGAATCTTGAGTAGGAACAGCCATGATATTCTCCTTTTACTAAATATATTTGCAGTCTTCAAATATATTATATGCAGAATGCAACTAGTGTAAAGGGAAAATAAAAACTAATTAGAGAATCCTGTGAGGGGAGCCCCTCGGCTCAGGTAAAAATGTGAGCCCCAGAACTGAATCAATTACTGCGCCCATAAACATTAAGCCAAATCCAGAAAAATCTAAAAATCCGGTGAGTCGAGGTCGGGGAATTTCGAAGATCCTGGGCGAGCGAAAAGCGCGAGACCTGTGAAGAAGACGAAGTACGTGGCATCGTCACGTTCGAGGAGGATGAGCAGAGTATCGAGCTTTGCAGCCGCTCAGGACCTTCGAAATTCCCCGACTTCGGCTCACTTTAAAAAGGAATCCATTGCCAGGGTTTCGAGGGCAATGACTGCGGTACGTGTTTGCGCGTTGCCAATGGCTCGGAAGCTCTCGTAGATCAGGGTACTCATATCTGGGCTAATGCTAGTTTGAGCCATGGAGGATACGAGGGAGTCAATGCTCTGTAGGGAAAGAGTATTGAGTCTGGCCAACTCTTGAAAAACCAAGAATTGTGGTTTTTGGGCAACAGTGGAGATTTGTGAAGACATAGTCTGTACCTGGACTCCCGCTCTGAACAACGGGAAGTTGTCTATCGGATTAACACGGTTCCAGTCAATTCCAGGGGCCAGGTTAAGCAAAGTACGAACTGTGAACTCATTAGCGCCAAAGGCCAGGAGGGTGGTTAAGGGGGTGATCATCTGGGTGGTGGTTTGGGAAGGCATTGCTGCCTGGAAATTTCCGGTAAAAGGGATTTCAAGAATAGAGTCTATCCCTCCGCTTAGAATGATTGGCGAGTTGGAATCCTCTCTAACCCTGAAAGCATAATACCCATCATCATCGGTGAAGGTTCGTACTTCCCCTGTCTCCAAGATATTATTTAAATTGGTATCCACTCCCACCAGGGCTCTTCGAATGAAGCCGTCTCCACCTATGCCCGATATCGTCTTGGTAGTGACATATCCTCCGTGTACTCCCACTCCTCCTCCACAACCGCAAAGGAAAAACACAAATAGAGTTATGAATGCTCCCGTTAACTTCATGGCCTTTTTGAATTACAGTCCTCCAGTATTAATAGTAAGAAGGGGGGTCAAAAGTGGAATGCAGGTAAGACAGGTTTTAATAAAAAGTCACCAAGATAGGCCAAGAATGGGTCAATACAGACAATTTTGGTACTCAAGGGGAACTAATCGTTCTTAAAAAGCAGCAGCGGGCACCTGGAAATCAAGTGAAAACCAATTTCTATTGAACCTGTTTGCCGGGTTCGGAGCCAGGATAACCAGGGCGAAGTAGGAGGGTTTAGACTTCAGGTCTGTAAGGATTCTGTCGCCTGTTTTTCAAGGGGACTTAAAATGTACTTTTCCCTCTTTTTGATCTTTCCCTGGAATTTTGGATTGATGGTTCTATTGAATTTATGCTTCCTCTTGAGAAAGGAGTAAGGCATGACTCCGCACAGGTGTACCGGTAGGAACACGAGTGCGTTTAGCTTCAAGCCAAGACCGTAGCGCAGTACCAGGTAGGGCCACCAAACATTGATTCCTAAAAATAGAAACTTCAAGGCTATAGAGTATATTCTGGCATGCTCATCCCAGATGAATTTCTCGGGAGCAATGAGTATTCCTAGCCCGCGTTCCAACGTACATTTTGATCGGTGAAGAGTCTGCATTCCCCAGCCTGAAATAAGAAGACTGATGCAGGCTAGCGCTAGTAAGATGAGGGACTGGGTCGAATGAGAGGAATTGCCCACTGCCTGCGTCCCCATGAAAAGGATAGCCAGGCACAGTAAGATCCCCAGAATAAAGGCGACCATGGCCACCTTGAAGGCAGTACGGCTCTTTCTGAGGAAAAACAAATCCTGGCTTGAGTTAAGAAAACCTTTTTCCAGCGCACTCTTGAATGCGATGGTCTGAACCATTGCAAGAAACTGGGCGGCTGCCAAAAGGAAAAGACACCCTTTTGCGATGAGTACGTGGGCCCTGGGATGATTCTGAAAGATACCCAGGGAGGCGAATGTATCCGGCTCCATATGGGGATAAAACCCTAGAATTGCGCTGGTGACCAGTCCGAGGATGAGATAGAAAACGAAGATTTGATAAATAGCGACCATAATGCCTTCCCATGGAGCCTGTCGGGGAATTGCCTGTTACTGCGACCGGCTCTTAGTAGCGAAATCCCAGATCGAACCGGATTCCCTTTAAGGGGACCTTACTAAACCCGTGTGGTCCCGCGGAAGGAAAGCGATAATCGTCTGATAGGGTATAAGACACCTGCAGCACACCTGAATTGCCAAGTAGCGGTACATTTTGAAGCACACGGTAACCCAGCCGAAAGGAGACATAGGGTTTGAAGTGGGTGTCAGCGCTTTGGCCGATTTTTGAGAAAAAATCTCGAATACCAAGGTTAGGCTTAATCCTCTGAACACCAATCGCGGCGCTAGTATAGCTAATCCCGGTGTCATAGCTTCTGTTTTCGTACTCCATGCCATAGTGGGTAAGACTATTGGAATCAAATCCTTTCAGCTTTGGTTTGGCATAGGTCAAATTGAACGATCCCTGGCTCTGTCCGGGGCTTTTCCCGCCGTCTGGGTCCTCAAAACTAAGCTGCCACCCCTGTGTTCGTGAGAAACCTTTCCAACGCAGCAGCATTGGATAAATGCGCATTCCGCCGCTTGTATTGGCAACTTCACTGGGGAATTGGACTCCGGAATAGGGCCGCCGCTCAGCATGGATTAGGGAGCAGAATTGGAAGCCCAGCATGACCACGGGAATCAGGTATTTTTTGAATTGCATTAGTCTTCTCTAGGTCTCGTCCTTTTGGGGGGGTGCTTTGACCTTTGTTGGCCCTTTTTTAAATTTGTCTCTTAATTTGACATTTTGTTTGAATTTGTTATGCTTAGGATAAGGGCTAAAAGGGTCGGCTTCTGCCGTTCCCGCTATATAGCAATTGCAAGTGCAAAAGGAGTTGCGCCATGGTCTTTCCCATTGGAGGGGGCGGGTTTTCGAACCAGAGCCTGTTCGGCATACAAAAAGCTAAGTCTCTTCTTAGCGATACCATCAATAGAATTTCTTCGGGAAACCGCATTCCATTCGCGGCAGCAGATCCTGCGGGATTAACTGTCAGTGAGAAATTTCGGGGTCAAATCCGTAGTTTTTACAAAGCACAAAACAATACCCAGGACGGAATTTCTTTGCTGCGCACTGCCGAAGGCGGACTTTCCACAATGTCCGATGATTTGAATCGCTTGCGCGAACTGACCATTCAGGCTGGCAATGGTGCTTATACCGCAGAAGATATTGGCGCGCTAGAGAATGAAGCCAAACAGATTCTTGCCGGCATCAATGATACTTCCGGCCGGACTCAATTCAATACCCGAAACCTGCTCGACGGCTCTACATCAGGAAGTGCTACATCCAATGCGAGTGATGTAGAAGCTTATCTCACCGGCAATGCCACTCAATCAGGAAGCTTTGAGGGTAGATTGTCTGCGTCTACCGGTGATAATGGAGAGCGCGTTTTTGAATTAACTCTTAGCGGCGGAGGAGAAAGCCGCAGTGTGACTCTAGATTCAAATAACAGGGCCAGGGGTGCTCTTCAGGGTGTAGATCTTCAGTTTGAGGACATTGATTCTGCCAGGGTGAGTGGTTCTGAAGTTAATTTCGAAGACACCTTCACTTTTTCAAACGCAGAAGCAACCACCATTACGGATGCCGGTGGAGATGCGGTTACCGTCAATTTTGCAGCTGGAAATATTACCAGTAGTGATATGGTTGATCAGCTCAATACGGATTTCGCGGCAAATGCCGTGGATGTGCAGGCTTCCCTGGATGATGACGGAAATGTGGTACTCAACGGAGCGAACTCAGGAGAGGACTTCACAATTTCTGGGACTTCGTCCGGTTTTTCCCAGGCCACGGGACTCTTTGATCAGAATGTGAATGCCGCAGCGGGTGAAACCGCAAGTGCTGAAGGCCTTAATAATGAGCAGTATGTGAGCGAGGGGATCTCCTTTGATTCCACCGTTTCCTTTACGGTTCAAGATGGTCAATCCGGTGCCGCGACCCAGGTCGACATCGGTGGAGCCGGAACCACTTCTACAAGAGCGGAGTTACTCGATGACATCAATTCCCAACTAGAGGCCGGGGGACAGAGGGTGGATGCCCGTTTTACGGATGCTGGAGAACTGACCTTTGAATCCCGGGATGTAGGCAATCAATCCAGGGTTTCGGTGGAGGATGTTTCCGCCGGAGCGGACACTCTTCGCTCCACGCTTGCTGTTTCGGATCGAAGTGATTCGGGAGAAGGATCTACGAGATTTGATCTTGAAGTGAACAGCAGCGACCTATCCTTTCAAACGGGATCAAATCAAGGCCAGAGTCAGGCGTTTAGCTTTGGTAGTTTTTCCTCAGGTGCCTTAAATCTTGAAGATGTAGATCTTCAGTCCCAGGAAGGACGGGATGATTTTTTAGGCAGGGTGGATGGTGCGATTGACCGGGTTTCCTCAGCACGTAGTTCCATCGGTGCCCGCGAGAATCGCTTTAGCTCAACCTTCAATCGTCTTTCGAGTTCTATTCGGGACTCTACCGCCACTGAGTCTTCCATTCGGGATTCAGATCTGGCCATTGAGTCGATTAAGCTCGCTCAGCAGCAAATGAAGATGAAATCTGCGCTTTATGCACAGACTCAGATGCTCGATATTAACAAGGGCTTTGCTGCCAAGATCTTTGGGTAGAATTGACCCGCGGATCTGAATTCTTAGAAAATCGGTATCTAAGGATTCAAGGGCTCCTTTTGGGATAGAGCTTACGAGTGTACAAACCTCTTGCTTAACGGTATAGAGACCCTTCAGAATAGTGTTTTCAGTTTCTGAGCAGGGCTCTTCTCTATGCGTATCCTAAAGTTATGGTCTGTCCTATGCCTCTGCGGCCTGCTCACTTCCTTTATTTTTGGAGAGGAATACATCGTAACTCCCCTCGATCGAGAAGCACTTTTACTTGCCTACGGGAGAGTTGAATCCTTGCGCTCTTCCAGGGTAGCGGCGGAAGTCCCCGGACGGGTTCTTTCCCGATTTATAGAATTAGGAGATTCGGTGAAGAAAGACCAGATTCTCTTCCACCTTGAACCGGGTGGTCTGGAGTTTGAAATTCAGGCATTGAAGTGGGAAATTCGAGAAAATGAGATATCCCGGGATCATCACCAGAAAAGATTGAAGCGCAGAACCCAGAATCCCAAAGCCTATACGGAAGAAGCCATCGATTCGGAACGCTACACCCTGGACCGCCTTATTGCTTCTGCGGGCCGCCTGGAGGCGAGAAAAAAGGAGCAAGCCAGAAAGTTGTCTCTTAAGAAGATCAGGGCTCCTTATGACGGGATTGTTTCAGGAGTTTTCCATCAAGAAGGAGAATGGGTTGGTGCCGGACATAAGGTTTGCGAACTCCTTTCCCTGGAGGGAACCCGTCTGCACCTGGAGGTTTCAAGAAGATTCTTCGAATCCGTTGAAACGGGAGACACTCTTCAGGTACTGGTCGCACAGAAGGAAATTGACGGAGTAGTGGAGCAGAAAGTGCCTTCGGTGAACCCAGGTACTGGAAATCATCCTTTGAGAGTCAGGTTGCCGCTCACGATCAAAGATCTATCCCAGGGACAAATTTTACCGGTAAAAATCCCTTATCATGAAAAGGTACTGAGAATTCCCGAAGACTATGTGAAGCAAACGGGAAAATCCTTTCACGTGGTGGTTTTTGAGAAGCAGGGGCTCACCGAGGTCGCCGTAGACGGTGAATTAGAAGGGCCTTTTTTCATTCCCTTTGATAAAGCCCTAGAGGGAAAAGTACTGCAGCAGATTCCGCGGTGATTCATTTCTTTCTTCATCGCCCTCTCCTGACCAACCTACTTTTCCTATTTCTCTTAATTCTAGGAATTCAATCGCTGCGGAGCCTCCCGTTGGAAGCCTTTCCGGAAATGTCCTTTGGAGCCGTGATGGTTACTACCCAGTGGCCTGGTGTTATGGCTTCTGACGTAGAAGAGCAGATCACCATTCCCATGGAAGAGAAAATCGCGGAGGTGGATCACATTTTGAATATGACCTCCATCTCAACCCAGAGTCTCTCTCAAATTCGCGTGAAGTTTAATGAGTCTCTCAGTGACGCCCAATATGAACAGCTCCATACCCAGGTTCAAAATAAAATCCAGGAGGTTCAAGAGCTGCCGCAAACTTCCAGACGTCCTCGCGCGGTTCTGATTCGTACCCAGGATTGGAGACCGGTGGTATCGATAGCTCTCAGCGGCGCGGTATCCGAGCAGAACTTGAAGAAATCAGCGATTCAAATTAAGCGCTGGTTGCAGTCGATGGATGGGATTCAAAAAGTAGATATTTCCGGGAAACGGGAGGGAAGAGTATTCGTAAATTTGGAACTGGATAAACTTCGGGAACATCGAATTTCGCCTCAGGAAGTTTTTGGGGTTCTTGAACGTGCCCTTCCTCATCATCCTGGTGGGGTGATGAATATAAATCCTGGCGGAATCCTGGTTCGAACAAGGGGTGAATTTCAATCCCTGTCCGAAATCATGGACTATCCAATCAGAGCTTTAAGCGGTGGGTCTATGGTTAGGATCTCAGACCTGGGCTCGGTAAGATTTGGCTTCGAGCAAGCGCTGGGATACCGCAAGCAAAAGGGAGAATTAGCCCTTGCTCTTAACATTCATAAGGAAACTTCCGCTAATGCCCTGGATCTGGTTCCGCAGATTCAAGAGAAGATCGAAGATCTCAAAGAAAAACTGCCCCCCGGTCTAAGGGTCACTTATTTCAATGACAGCACTACAACCATTCTTCGTAGGCTGGGAGTATTGGGCGGGTCCCTCTCCCTGGGGATTCTACTGGTATTTCTGGTCTTGTGGCATTTCCTTGGACTCAAGAACTCTCTTTTAGCTCTTTTGGGAATTCCCTTTAGTTTCCTCACCGGGTTTGTCTTCCTGGATTGGTTTGGAATCACCATTAATGAGATCTCCGTATTTTCTCTGATCCTGGTGTCAGGGATGGTTGTAGATGATGCGATTGTAATATTAGAAAATATGGTGGCCCATCTACAGCGTGGAAAGGAGCTGATTACAGCCGCCTATGACGGAGCCAAAGAAGTTTTTTTACCCGTAGCCGCAAGTACTTGTACCACCATTTGCGCGTTCCTGCCCATGGTTCTGATGACCGGGGAAGTTGGGCGCGTGATGGTCATCATTCCCATCACCGTTACCCTGATTCTTATTGCATCCCTGGTGGAAGCCTTTTTTATTCTGCCGGGTCATTTCGCTGAGTTTTCTCAGATCGAAAATAAGCTGCGGGCAGGTTCACAGAGCGTGGATAAAACCCTGGAGTTCTGGCAGAAATTGGAGCTGAAACTGCGAGGCTTTTTGAACAGGGTTCTAAAGAAACCGTTTCGATCCCTGGGGTATGGCATCCCTATCTTGATCTTCCTTGCTACTTTACCCATCACTACCGGCTTCTACCGTATAAAGGAAACCTTGTTTGTCGGAGATGTCACCACCCTTTGGGTTGATGTGGAATGTCTCTCTCAGTTAACCCTGGAGGAAACCCTGGAAAAGGTAACCCCGGTGGAGGCGAGGGTCGTGGATTTATTAGGGGATGGGGTCGCGAATTTAACCACCTATGTAGGAGGCGGTCTCAATGAAGAATATCGCTTCCTCAGGGGTACAAACCTGGCTCAAATCACGGTGGACCTGAAGGAAGAATATACCCGTCGAAGGGAGGTTCGAGAGATCGTTGAAGATCTGGCCAGTCATCTGCATCCAGGAGATTATTCAAATATCCGGGAGATACGAGTACGCAAATTTCAGACTGGTCCGCCCGTGGGCAAGCCTGTTGCAAAACGGTGTTTCGCCGATACCCTGGAGAGTTTGCAGAGCTTTGGTGAGGAATTGGTAGAGCGAATCAAAGATGTCCCGGGTCTAAAAAATCCGGATCTAAGTCTTAAAGAAGGTCCCCCCAGGATTGACTTGGAAGTTTCAAATGCCGCGGCGGCTCGCTATGGATTAAGGCGTGATGAAGTGGGGCTGCAGGTTGCCATGGCCGTGGAGGGTGTTCCAGCGGGGGTTCTACATTGGGAGGGGGAGGAAGTGGATCTGAACGTACGTACCATCCAGCCAGCCCTCAAAGATTCATCCAACCTTGGAAATATTTGGATCATGCAGCCCGGAGGTGATGCGGTATTACTTTCAGAAATTGCTATGCAGAAGCCCGCAGCAACCTATGTTCGTAGAACACGGTTTAACCAGCAGGCATCCATATCAGTGTTTGCGGACTTAGATGATTCTTCCAGGGCTACACTCAGCGAGGTGAACAGGGCTGTAGACGAAATTATCACGGACTTGCTAAAGGACTATCCAGAGATCAAAGTTCAGGATGGGGTGGGAGAGGTGACTGAAACCCAAAAGTCTCTAGATTCCCTCAAGCGGGCTTTCTTTGTGGCGGCATTGTTGATGTATTTGATCCTGGCTACGCAGTTCAATAGTATCCTGCAGCCTTTTATGATCCTTCTGGGCATCCCCTTTGCGTTTCTCGGGGTGCTTTTTGGTATGGGTGTCTATGATTTCCCGTTTACCATGGTGACCTACATCGCTATGATCGGATTGGCGGGAGTAGTAGTGAATGACACGATTGTCCTGTTAGATTTCTATAACCGGTATAGAAAAACTCATGATCCGATGGAGGCGGCCGTCGAAGCGGCAGTTCGACGCTTGAGGCCAATCTGTTTGACAACCATTACCACAATATTGGGCTTGCTTCCGGTACTTCTTGGTTTCGGGGGCAGCTCTCTTTTATGGAGACCGATGGCGGTGGCGGTTTGTTTTGGGATCTTTTCTGCGACCGCTGTAACTCTATTTTTAGTACCTGCCATGGTGGTCAGTGTAGAGAGCTTGAAAAGACGCTTTAATTTTTCTGATGCTAAACTTCGGTGATGGGCTTTACAAAAGGGATTGCGCACCCTTATGATTAAGATAGCTTCATAGTTGTTAGTTCTAGATCTTTTCGATTTGGTATTTCGATTTTAAAAGCAGGTAGGGCCTCGCTTGCCTGCTTTTTTTTTAGCCTGGATTTCTGCGCTGACAAACTGTTTCTCAATGAGGGTCGACCAATAGAAGATAAGTCCCCTCCTTTTTCATCTCCTCTACGATTTCAAGCTTCATAGGACTAAGAAGGAAAAGCTTCATCGACGCGATCATGATCTTGGAGAGCAAAATTCCTGCTCTGCGGTGTCTTAGCTGTGAGAATCCGGCATTCTTCTCAAATTCATTAAATTCCTGAATTTTTAGCAAGCGTCGAAGGATTGCTTTGAGCCGCTGAATCAAGACATACCAGGCGGGGTAATGAATCCTTCCTATTTTATAGGGCAGATTCCCAAGATGTTCTCTGAATTCCGCGAAGTCAGGCGGGTCGCCATGAGATGTGTAGGTGGGCAGGGAAAAGAGAAGGGAATTAGTAGGCGTTTTCCAGGAAAAGAGTTCATTGAGGAATGCTGGGCGATCACGTTTGGCTACATGTTCGAGCACATCAAAACATAGGATCAAATCAAAGGATTGTCCTTTAAAGCCCCGAAAACTCCCGAGGGTATAAGTTTCTGCCCGAAGACCATTCTCTACCAGAGCAGAGACTAGAGGAAGGCTCCGATCAAGACCTGACACATTGTTTCCAAGCCCCTCAAGGGCCTCCATCACATAACCGCTGCCGCAACCCACATCCAAAATTTTGTGATTAGTTGGAAGCGGATCCAGAAAAGTAAGGTACAGGGATCTTACCGGGATAGAGTGATACATCTTCTGCCCTGAAATTTTGTTCAGGGGAAGGGAAACAGATTGAGTTGTGAGTTTGAATTTCATTTATTTTCCAAAGAAAAAAAAGGGGATTGACAAAATATAATCCTGAATTACAATCACGCGGTAATAAAACTATACAGAACTTTCCAAGACCCAAAAAAATAATCGTGAAAATCGAAAAATCGGGAAATGGGAGTCAATCAATAAATGAAAACGCCAATTATTGATTTCAATAATAAAAAATTTAAAGGAGTGAATGAACATGGGTTGGTTTAAAAGACTTTTATTATTCTCTATTGTAAGTGTCAATTTTTCGAATGACATCGTACTGGAAGGAACATCTACGGGATACTTGAATCCTGGATGGGATCTGGTTGGACGGGACCTGATCGTGAAGGAAAAAAAGCCTTATATCCGCATTGATACACGCGGAAACTGCCGTTACGAATGGGAGCAGAAATGTGAAACAGACTCCAATGGAAACACCAATTGCCATATGGTTCCTGAGTGGGTATGTGACTATCGCGCGGCTTTATTCAGCTTACCTACCGAGGTTCAGGTAAAGGGCAAAGATGTTCGCTATATTCATGGAGATCAAGATATCAAGATCGGTTACATGAAGAGTTTCCTCTGGTGGAAATGGGTTAAGACTGAAGAATATGTAGAAATCTTTTCCGATATCAACACCGCCAAACTTATTTTGAGGGGCCAGGAAACACTGAAGCAGCTTGATCAGTTTGAAAAACTCCACAAAGTTAATCTGAAGAAAGACAATGAACTAGCCCTTCTCAATGACGCGCCGGTTGATCTTTCCCAGACCTATACGGTTGTGGGACCAAAGGGAACCGTCACCGTTTATTATGATGGTCAAAACCGCACCCAGATTAAAGGCACTTATAAAGGTTCCCAATTTGACTCCAACGGACCCTCTACCATTCCTTTCAATGGTCGGTCTACCGGAGTTCATGATGGCAGTGCTTTTGTAAAGTTCAATAGTGACATGGTTACAGTTTCGCTGGTCAATCACCTGGACGCAGGTCAGGTCCCTATTGAGCATCAGCAAAAACTGGAAGAAATGTCCCCCGGATGTATTGTTAACGGAAAAATCCTGACGGCAGTGATCATGATTTTGCCTGAAGGGGTAGGAATCCCAGCAGCTTACAACGTTGTTGTTCCACTCCGCTAAACTTTCAATTAATCAAAGAAAGCCTCCGGCCCCTGGGTCGGGGGCTTTTTTTATTTCTATCATGCAAAAACCTCAATTTGCGCAGCGGACTTGTATGCCTATGAATTGGTTTTCAAAGTAGCGCTCATTTTGTGCTAATGGCTTGCTCTATGTGGGTCGAGGTGGGGTTAGGTAAGAACTGTTTCTGTGATCAATTCCTGTTCACACAGGAGGATGTAATGGATTTAAAAAAACTGGAACCAGAAGAAAAACTTGATGAAGTTCAGAGAACTTTGCGGAACCTTTCTAAAGAGTTACAAATCGTAGTAAAACTCTTTGATTTGATGACCAAGTCTCCAGAAATGGTAACTCGGGGCCTCTTGCTGAAGGCAAAGCAAAAGGTTACCAGAATTTTTGACAAAGCCCGTGAAACGGAAAAGTCACTCAGAAGGGATGATTCCCTCGAAGAGTTGGCCAGTGATGTTGGCTCCATGCATCCAGTAATGATTCTTGATGAAGTTAGCCGGTCCTTTGAGCAGTTCATTCAAACACAATTGGCACTTTACGCTGATGATGTTACAACCCTGATGATCCCAGATAAGGACTTTGAATACGTATTGCGCACTCTATATAACAGTGCGGTAAGAACCCAAAAGGGATTGAACGCTAAAACCTGTGAAATTTCGCTGAGTTCAGCGGGAAAAAATATGGTCTTGAAGTTCAAAGACTTTGGAAAAAGCATTCCTGAGGAAGATATCGACCATTTGTTTGATGGAAGTTTGACCTCACAGGATTATGCCGGAGGATATCCGTTCTATCGCATGAAGAGACTTCTAGAGAGAGCCCAGGGGCAAATTGAAGTGCTTTCCGGTAAAACAAAGTTCACAACCTTCACCATTAAAATTCCGTTCTTGAAGGTTGGATAGATGGATAAAATTGAGGGAATTTCCATTCGGATTAGCGCGCTCTTACTGGTGAGTATTTCGTCCGCAATAGCTCAAATTCCAACAAATTCAATCGTTGAACTTACGCGAAATTCTCATCATCCGCCAACCCAGGTTCAAGGTAAGACTTTGATTTTCATCCCACAAAAAGAAAATCAAATTGAAAAGACCAGGGCTCAGGAGCGGACAAAAAAGATGGCGCCTCTGAACCTGGTTCAAAGAAAGGGTCTTAACAGGATTCTGGATGAAGCGAATTCTTTCACCGATGAAATCTTGCTGCTGGCCCGGGATTTAAGGGCACCCCGGAGTACTCCAGAAATCAAGATGGAAGATTCTCCTTCTGATCAACTACCCGCCAAGAGAGCCCGCAGAGCAATGAAATCCATTCCGAAATTTAAAGATACTGTGAGAATTCCAAGGGCGAAAAAGGAAGTAGATCCTCGCTATCTGGCTCCAACAAGTCCTTATGTGAAGAGGACACTAAGTGGAGCTATACCGGGTAGCAAACGCGATACCCGTTTGCAGGCTCATGACCAAAATAATCTCAATCCAGATGGGCAAAGGGGAAGGTCGATTCCTGGCCGGGTCGGCAATCCGGACAAACCAAGTGCTCCCTTGCATAAATCCGAAGTTGAAATGGAAGGTAATATCAGAAACCAGTTTACTCAAAAAATACCTTCAATTTTCAGAAGGCGGCCAACTAAGCAAGGGACAATAGGACCTGAAACTTCCTATCGACGAGTCTCTGAGGGGCTCGAACTGGTACACCATAAAACCCTGGAATTGAATCCCCTGAGTGACCTGAAACCTAATGATCCTGGGCTGACGGAAATTCGACGCACACCGGCGGGATTCATGGATCTACCTGAATCTGTCTTTCAGGAAGGAAATCCCAGGGCTAAGGAGCCTGAAGAATTTGAACCGGGCTATAAGTACCCGCCGTCCAAAGCTGCAAAACTTCCCACCTTTACGAGGCGTTTGCAGGTTGTCAGTAGGCGTAAAAGTTCACGAAAGTTCAGCGAAAGAACCCAGACTCAAAGAAAGAGAGTAACCACCGCAAGCCGCCGCAAAACCCGGCGTCCGTTGGCAATCTTCTGAACCTGATTTCAATAGTTGAGCAGCAATAGGCTAAAATGAGTAGGCTTAGCGCCCGACTGGGTGATTCTTATGAGGGAATGTCGTTACGTTTATCCCATTGATCGAGAAGTTTCCTTATGGCTTGGTGGGGGAACTCTCTGCATCACAGTTTTGATTCTAGCCCTGCTTGGCCTGGTTTGGACAGGTCTTGTTCTGGGGTCAGTCTGTTTTCTGCTCACCTACATTTTCCACCTGTCGCAGGCTGAAATAGTCTTTAGAGAGGATGGGGCTATTTTTTTACAGCGTGATGAAATCGTGTTTGTGCTCTCCTTGGAAGATTTACTCAGGATTGAACTTAGCACTGAGGGTTCTACCCGTTGGATGAAATTTGTATTCCAAGAAGTGGAAATGGCTGATATTGATATTTCTGATCACTTTGATGATTTTTCCACTATTGAGGGTTGGATTATGAAATCACCAGTCTCAGAGCGGCTCATCCACATCGAATCAGATCCGTCCGCTGACTCTGTTGCGCAGTTGGAGCGAGGATGACACTCAGGATCTTCCCCAATGAGGAAGAATGCCTTAAAGATCTGCGCTACCGGGCCAGGGGAGCCGAGATTGGTATCGTTCCCTGCACCATGCCGTTTCATTTAGGATCTCAACAGATGTTTGCCCGTGCAAGGAGTCACAATGACTGGGTGGTAGCGTTAGCTCTTCCACCCGAAGACATGGGTTTGGAGGGTTGGGGTAGTAGGCCCGCGGATCTATCCGAACAGGATCGAGAGATCCTCATTGAACACGGTGTTGATGCCTTCCTGAGATTGGAAAAGCACCATAGTGATTATTTTGAACTAACGGAGAAAAAACTATTTTCGAACCTTGGCCTTGATGCGGACAGGGTCACTGAGATGTGCAGCCGATTTTTGAATCTCCTGTGTCGCTATGCCCCCAGAAGGCTATATCTCTATGACCTGTACTATCGTGAATCCTTGGTAATTGAAGAGCTTGTGTCCGAATACTTCAAAGACCTGGAAGTCATTCACTGCCCCTTGCGAAGAGAATTGGGGGGTTTAGTTTCTTCCTCAGCCAATTTCCTTCTCACGGCTTCAGAAATAGAATCCTCGAAAGGCATTTTTGAAACTCTTCAAAGTAAATTCAATAACTGCATCGGACTTTCCTGTAAGCGAATTTCAAGACGCGTAGCAGATGCTCTTGAAGATCTGGAGTTTGAAAGTGTGAGAGTGTTTTTATGCGGCCCAAAAAATAATGAGAACGCTGAGACAATCGGTCGTCATACGAGAATTTTTGCCAGTGTAAAAATCAGGGACGTAGTTTTAGTGGACACTCATTCTCTAGAAATACCGGGAGAGCGGGATTGATCGGGGTATTCGATTCGGGTTTCGGTGGCTTGTCGATTTTCCGTCGCATTCTTTCGACACTTCCCCAGTATGACTTCGTGTACCTGGGAGACTCAAAGCGGGTTCCCTATGGGAATCGTTCTGAAGAGACGGTGGTGGAGTGGTCTAGAGAAGCAGTGGACTATCTCTTTAGCCGGGGTTGTGAGTTGGTAATCATAGCCTGTCACACGGCATCTAATGTTGCTCTTAGAAATCTCCAGCAACACTACCTTCCTGAAAGCGGCTATTCGGATCGTAGAATCCTTGGGGTTACCATTCCCATTGTAGAGGAGGTATGTACGCTTGCGCGGCACAGGGTAGGGGTAATGGCTACGAGGGGTACCTGTAAGTCCCTAAGGTTTGAAGAAGAAATCCTCAGTCGCCGCAAGGATCTGAAAATATTTCATCAACCGGCTCCTCTTTTGGTGCCACTCATTGAAGAGGGATTTGTCAAAGGTTCCGAATGTACGAAGATCCTAAAAAAGTATTTAATCCCATTGAAAAGAGAGCAAATTGATACCCTGGTTCTGGGCTGTACTCACTATCCCTTAATTCTTGAATTAGTGCGCCAAAAAGCAGGTAAAAATATTAAAGTTCCGGATACGGCCCAGGCTGTTGCGACAAAATTACACGATTATCTAGAGCGTCATGAGGACATGGCTGCAAGACTTTCTCAAAATTCTCAAAGAGTCTACCTTACGACCGACTCGGCACAATACTTTCAAGAAATGGGCAAGAAGTTTCTGGGAGAAGGGTTTCAGGCAGAAACGGTGGCTTTTTGAGTCTTTCATAGATCAGTCGTAATTACAGATGCGAACATTCTGGGAAGGGGTCCTTCCTAATGAAACCTGAATACGCCCTCATAAGCCTTTTTTATATAATTTCGTTAGCACTAATCGGTGGAGATCATTGATAGGAATCTCACCGCGGCCTACATAATGGTCTTTCCCAAAGTGCATACTTGAAATCATGGAGGAACGATCTAAAAACCGGGTCGGAACCCTCGCCTGAAACTCTTTTAATGAAGCCAGAATCTCTTTTCTACCGAGAGTGGGACTGGCAATATGAAATCCCCAGTTTTCGAATGTCTTCATGCTTACCTTTAGCGCGATAGGCTTGAAGCCGGCACTCTCCAAGGTTTTTCCGATGCAATGAAAGGCGGCCCGGTTAAACAGGGGGGAGGTGGATTGTACAATCATAGTCCCTTGCTCAGTAAGGATTCGCCGCACTAATTCATAAAACTGGCGGGTAAAAAGCTTGGCAAGGTGGAGATTATAAGGATCAGGAAAATCTATAATTACCAGGGGAAATTTTTCCGCGCAGTTTTGCAAGAAGAGAAAGGCGTCCTGGTTGACTACATGAACCCTGGGGTCTCTCAGGGAATAGGAATTGATCTGAGCAAAATCACTATAGCGAAAAAGATCAGTGAGATCTTTGTCCAGATCTACGAGAACAACCGTATCAATCTGTGAATATTTGAGGATCTCACGAACAGCGAGACCATCTCCTCCGCCTAATACCAGCGCTTTTCTCGCTCCGGGGGTTAGCTGAAACGCGGGATGGACTAAAAGTTCATGGTAGCGATATTCATCCAGGGTGGAAAATTGTAATCCCCCGTTAATGAAGAACCTCAGGTCTTGATGCAGGGAGCTGTAAAACTCTTTGAGCTCAAATCGATCATCTCCAGATTCATACAAGGTTTTTGAAAGTCCCGGCAGAGTGCTTTGGCGTACCTTTGGAAGAAAGGGGTCAAAACGAGTGAACTTGATTTGCTGATAGGGGGTGTGGTCCTCATAAATGATGGGATCACGAAATAGTTCCTGATCCGCGATCTGCGTAATGGACGTGATCTGAAAACCAAAAAACAAGGCAAATATACCCAGGATGCCGGTAGAGGTCAGGATTTTGCGGGGGTGAGTGAATCGACTACGAAAGAAAAACAGCGTCATAGCAGCCAAAAGTAGATTGATAATGGCACCGGAATAGGCGGTGTGTCCAATTCCAAAATTCGGATAGAGAAGGAAGGGAAAGAGCAGGAATGCAAGCAGAGAGCCCAGGTAATCAGCCATCATTACCCTTGCGGAATTCTCTCGTAGTTCAAGACCAAGGCTTTGGTTTAGTCGCAGTATGATCGGAATTTCCATTCCAATCAAGAGTCCGATTATGGGTGATGCGAGTAGGAAAAAGAAAAGGCTATAGGCCGGAAACCACGCGGTACCCAGGTGAATGCAGGGAACAGAGATCATACAGGTAAGCGAAAGTAGTAGTTCCACCATCGCGAAATGATCAAAATTAACTTTTGTAAACCAGCGTGTCTCTGTGAGATAGGAACCAATACCCATGAAGAACATCATGACTCCCATGGTGTACAGGAGTGTGGTGTTGGTCCCGCCTAATAGCACGGTTCCCAGGTTGAAGAGAGAAAGCTCTGAAATGATCCCGCAATAACCGCTGAGCAGCATGCAGGAGATCAAGAGAAACTTAAGGAGGCGTATGTTCATGAAACTGAGAGGTTGAACCGGAATGTTTCACGGCTCTTAAATAGAGTGGATGGATCAAGCAAAATAATCCCAGGATACACAGTGCCTTTCTGGTGTAGTCCAATGTGCTTTCAAACCAATCTTTGAGAGCTGAAAAGGAGAGCATGAGGAGAGAAAGACTCATGATACAGAGCCCCCCCTCAATGGAGGGGGTCATTTTTCCAGCTGCCAAAAAGCAGCAAATCGGTAGCGATAGGAGGGTTGCCAATCGAAGAGAGCTAATCCCTTCAGGCGATTTGGTACCCCACACTAATGTGCTCCACAGGATGATAAAGAGAATCACTAGTTCCGGGACTTGAAAAAAATAAAATCCTTGATGAAGAACCTGATCAAGAAAAGCGGGGAAGGGTGTCAGTTGTAAAGCGGCTTGAGATTTTGAGAAGGATTCGCTGAAAAAACCCAGGGAAGACTCCCAGGAATGAATTCGTAAAAAGAGGGGGGGAAGTGTAAAGGAGGCAAAGAGAAAATAGGATTTTTCCTTGTCCCAACGATAGGTAACTACAGTAGCCAGAATCAAAAATGGAATGAATATGGGTTCAATCAATGCGATCAGAATCGCGGGGGGTGAACATAGGAACAGACTTCCCCGTTTCTGAAAAAAAGTTCGGATGATTCCGGTCAAAAATGCGGGAATCAGACACAGAAGAAGAAGAAATTCAACGGACTGCTGGGTTCCTTGATGAAAGAGGGCAGCAGGAACTGGTGCCACGGATAAAAGAAGCAGGGTCAGGAGTCGGCGCTGTCTTGCGATTTTAATCTGGATCGAAAGAAGCTCTTCGAAGAGCAGGAAAGCGCTGAAGATGAGGACGGTGATGAGAATTGTATAAAGGCTTTCCAATTGGGAGCCAAAGCCAATGAAAGGAACATCACCCAGGTAGATTATGAGGGGTGTCAAGAGCAATAGAAGCCCATAAAATCCCGGTGAATTTAAAATTCTCTCCAGCATGAAGGCGTCAGTATACCCCCGGGAGTCAGGAGACAGAAGTCACAATCAGGCAAGGATCATTTTTCATACCTAGATATGAAGAGATGACTTTCTTTATTGGAGACAATTTCGAGTCATGATTTCACCCAGGTTCGGGCTCTTGAAGACTACCAACAATGCTTCATCCGGTACATGGTAGAATCGTCCCTATGTCCTTCAGGGTTTTTTCTTGGAATGTGAATGGTATTCGATCTGTCGCGAAAAAGGGGTTTGCGCAGTTTTTAAGGGACTATGAGCCAGAGATCCTGTGTATTCAGGAGGCAAGAGCCAATCCCGAAGACCTTCCAGCTGAGTTGGTTTCTCCTGAGGGCTACCACACCTATCACGAAGTCGCGTCTAAAAAGGGCTATAGCGGTGTTTCTCTCTATTCGATGTTTCAGCCCGTTTCCCTGGAAACAAGTTTTGGGAATACCCGGTTTGACGGTGAGGGTCGCATTCAGATCGCTGAATTTGAGTCTTTTGTCCTTTTCAATCTCTATTTTCCTAATGGGAAGCAAATTGAGGAAAGACTGGATTACAAACTGGGATTTTGTGAACAACTACTTTTGGAGTTGCAGCGGTTCAAAGAGCGAAAAGTTATCATTTGTGGTGACTACAACACCGCACATCAGCCGATTGATCTCAAGAATCCGAGGGAAAATGAGAAGTATTCTGGATTTCTTCCTGTAGAAAGAGAGTGGATTGATCGTCTAATTTCTCATGGGTTTGTGGATGTTTATCGTGTTTTACAGCCCGATACGATTCAGTATTCCTGGTGGAGCTATCGATTTAACTGCCGAGCAAAGAATATCGGATGGCGGATCGATTATCACTTTGTAAGTGAAAACCTCCTGCCCTTTGTTTCTAAACCCGTGATTCACGATGAAGTGACGGGCTCGGACCATTGTCCGCTCAGCCTGGTAGTGGACCTTCCCATGTCCCAATGAAGACCTTTGTAAAAACGTGGTTCGCTTTACTGGTATTGAGTTGTCCGGGTTACTCAGGCGATTTGGACTGTAGAATCTGCCACCGTTCGGTATTTTTAAAGCAGCGTAACCTGTCTGCAATCGCCAATGGCATGTATCCGGGTCACCCCTGGATTCAACCTGGGTCCCGAACCGTCCCAAAGACTGAAAAGCAGGATAGCTTTTATACCAAATTGATGACTCTGAACCTGCAGATTTCAGCCGCCAATGAAAAGGTTGTCAGATCCACTCTTCAGGGACTGGTTCAACAGGGCCGTGAGGAGGTGCCAAAATTTGAGAAGGTTTGGAAAATCGGGAAAACTCTTCTATCTGAGGAGCTAGACTTTAAACAGGTTTCCAATTACCTGAACCTTTTATTTAACCCATTTCTGCATCTCTTTTTCTCTAAAAACCAAACCATAAGATATCAAGCAGAGTCCAGCCTGGATGTGGGTAAGGTCTTGCTCCTCTTCGGCGGTTACCACAACAAGGCAACTACAGATTTTCATTTTTCTTCCATGGATTGGACTGGCAGGGGCTATGGAGGAATTTTTCAGTCAAAAACTCTTTCCAAGAGCAGGGCAATCCATTCAACTTCCCAGGTTCAATTGAGTTCGAAAGGGGGATTGGAGGGTTTTAAGCTACGGCAGGGAATAGCGAATCCAGGAGTTCTAAACCTGGCTGGATTTCTCCAGCGTTCTCATGCTGGGAAGGACTTTGGGTTTCGAGACCGTAAAACAATTTACCTTGGAAAACACCCCGGGCTCAGTTTTGATCAAGTAGAGATGGATTTGGCCTTTCAAATCCAAGAGCTTAGAATTGACGCCAACAGGAATCCCGTGCTGGATTTGCTATTTTCCCTGAAACAGGCCCCCTCAAAGAATAGAAATTTTTTCTGCCAGGGAAAGGGGAAACTTGTACTGGGGTTAGATGGATTGGTAAAAGAGCTTGAGAGTAAAACACATTTCACGGTTCGATTTCTTGGTATTCCTTTTGTGAAAGGGATCTCCAGAGACATAATCCGCATGAAGCCGAATTAAAAGTTCCCTTCAGCCTGGGGAACAAACCAGAAGCTGAAAACTGTTATATAATCTAGTCATAAATTAGAGTCTGCTGAAGAGGAGATCCCATGTTCCATCCTTTCAAAACTATTTTAATCCTTACCGCCCTACTGCCTTTCTTGCCTGCTGAGGCGGGAGTATCCGTACTTGGAAAGGTAATTCTGGCCAAAGAGGGAACGGGAATCAGCAACGCGGTTGTGTGGTTGGAGATCGCGGAGCATCAACCCAGTCGAGAACTAAAAATTGAGAGCATGGTACAAAAAGGAAAGGAACTTCATCCAAAAGTCTTAGTTGCGCCTACGAATACGGAAGTGTATTTTCCGAATCAAGATCCTATTTTTCACAACATATTTTCCTTCAATAAGGTCAAAAAGCTGGATCTGGGGAACTACAAGGGTAAGGGTAACCCGGTTATTTTTGGCGAACCGGGAGTTTATCCCATTGGCTGTAGCATTCATCCCTGGATGTCCGCTTATATCGTCATCGTCTCCAGCCCCTTTTTCTCCAAATCAGGTGCTGGTGGAGATTTCACTCTCAAGGATCTTAAAGTGGGTACCCATACCTTCTTTCTCTGGAATCCCGACTTTAAGGAGACGCAGACTCGTGAAGTAAATCTAATCGAGGGTGTTAACAATCTGAAATGGGAAATTTCTAAGGATCAGCTTAAACGAAAACGAAAAAAACGTTCCAAGCGTAAAAAGAAATCGAGCTACAGCGGGTACTGACAAATCCAATGACTTCTGCTCAAACCAGGCAAAGGAAAAAGAACCTGATCCAGGTTCCGGTCCGAAAATTCAGGCTGCGTACCAAAATTCTATTGGGAACCCTTTGCATCGTGCTGGCATCGATCTTCTTGATCGTGACCTACTTTCTCTACTTCTATAATCAACAAACACGCTCAGCTATGAGAGAGAGCTTGAGAGTAGCCCGAGGCACTTATGAAAAGGTGAGTACTCTCCAGGTGAGCCGCCTGGAATCTGTTCTCGTCAGCATTAAGAATTCCCCCAGGTTCCTTTCAGCAATTGGGGTAGCCATCGATGACCTGGCTACCTTAAGGGATTCGATTGAAACCGAATATGATCTTTCCGGGGCTGATTTATGTCTTGTTACGAATGACCGTGGGCAGCCCCTGGTAGGACTGAGCTCCACAGTGAAAGGGTTTCTTACCTGGTCTAGTGCGGAAAGGGTGCGCATTTCCACTCAAAACTTTGTTCAAATCCATGTGGATGAAGATCTCTACGAAGAGCTAGGGCTGAACTGGGGAGATGAAGAAATTTATCTCGATACCCTTATCTATCGCGGCTCTCTCTATAAGATCATTTCAGCCCCTCTCTATGATGCCCAGGATAATTTCCTCGGGGTTATTCTCCTGGGAAGCGCGGTGAATCGATACATGGTCGGAGAGCTTGCCAAGGTAACTGGCGCGGATATCGGGTTTCTTTCTGACAAAGGTATTTTCGCCACTTCCCTGAGTAAATTCGAGAGTGACCAATTATTTCCCCTGCTGAAGAATTCTTCTGAAAGAGTTCTTGAGATTCTGGATCGGATTGCCGCCCGTCACCCAATCTTAGATTCGGGTGGAAAGGTACTGGGAAACCTGGTTGTGATGAAGTCTTTGCGAGTTTTCTATGAGCAAAGAAGAATGCTGTTTCTCATCTCGGCAATGGTTCTTTCAGTGGTGGTAATACTGGCGGTACTTTTTAGCATGCTGACTTCTAGAAGTATCGTACAGCCTCTTCAGGTACTGACTTCAGCTTTTCGGGATGTGGGAGAAGGGAATCTGGAGACCCAGGTGTCCATTCACTCTGGTGATGAATTGGAAAATCTATCCAATACCTTCAATGACATGGTTCTTGGTCTGCGTAAAAAAGAAACCATGTCTAAGTTCTTAACGGGAATGGAGATGGAAGAGGTCGACGCGATCAGCGCAGGTACCAAAGATATTTCCATGTTTGGAGATAAGCGCACGATCTCCATTTTATTTTGTGATATCAGGTCCTTTACCACTCTTTGTGAAAACTATGATCCTAAAATCATCATCAACTCCCTGAATTACTTTTTTGATCAATTGATTCCATTGATTGAAGAGCATGGCGGCTCTCTTGATAAACTGATCGGAGACTGCATTATGGCGGTTTTTGAGAATCGAGAGGATTATAACGGTGCTGATGGAGCTCTTCAGGCTGCTATGGCAATGCAGGCAAGACTAAAAACCTTGCGGCCCCAGATGGAGGCTGTGGGAATGCCTGAGTTTCATGTAGGCTTTGGGGTAAACACAGGAGAGTGTGTGGTAGGAAACGTGGGAACCAGCGATCAGTTGTCACGGACCGTGCTTGGAGACGCGGTTAACCTGGCGGCCAGGGTGGAGTCTCTCTCCAAAGAAGGAAAGAGCACTTGTGTACTTTTTACCGAGTATACAAAGCAGTCCTTGCGGCTCAAGGTGGAGCATAGTTTCCTGATGGAGACGATCGTAAAGGGAAAGTCCGTACCCGTTTCTATTTATGAGGTTGAGGAATCTGAATTGGACCGTTTTCAGGAAGACAGCGAAGAGAAGGAATCATGATTCAGTCTGTAAAGGGAATGCGAGACTTTTATCCCGAGGACTATCGAGTTCGTGAGTGGCTCTTTTCAATTTTCAGGGAAGCCTCATTGTCCGCTGGATTTGAATTTTATGATTCCCCTCCCGTGGAGCATGAAGAACTCTATACCAGAAAGGCAGGCGAGGAGATTTCATCTCAGCTCTATGTTTTTGAAGATAAGTCCGGACGATCTTTAGCCTTAAGACCGGAGATGACACCTTCGCTTGTGCGCATGGTAATTCAGCGTCAAAAGGAGCTGCCGGATATCCTTAAATGGGCCTCCATTCCGCAGTGCTTTCGTTATGAACGGATGACTCGGGGGCGTAAGAGAGAGCACTTCCAATGGAATCTTGATTACCTGGGGGAGCCCTCCATGATAGCGGAGGTAGAAGTGATTTCCACCGCCCTGCATGCCATTGAAAAAATGGGTCTTGGTAGTGACGATGTAAAAGTTCGCATCTCTAATCGCAACCTCTATTCTGAACTTTTGACCCACCTGGGTTTAGAAAAATCCTTACACCTTAAAGTTTTCCTGGTGATCGATAAGTTAGGCAAACTTTCCCATACCGAACTGCTCCACAGCCTGGTGGAGGAGGGAATCTCTAAGGAGCATGGAGAAAGGATCTTGGAGATTTCCAGTTGGAAGGAAATTGAACAAGTTGAAGCGTTCTTGAAGAATGCGCAAGGATTAGGCCGAGGACTGGAAGAGGTAAGAACCCTATTTTCTTATTTGCGGGATTATGGATTTGCTCAATATCTGAGTTTTGATCTTTCTGTAGTACGCGGTCTGGCCTATTACACAGGCACTGTATTCGAACTTTTTGATGCCGGGAAATCTTTGAGAGCCATTGCCGGAGGCGGACGCTATGATGATCTGATCGGACATCTGGCGGGAGCGCGAAAAGGCGGACAGGAAATCTCAATTCCTGCCGTTGGTTTTGGATTCGGAGACGTCGTGATTCTTGAGTTTTTGGCGGACTTGAAGCGTATTCCCCGCCTCAATCCTTGTCTGGACTTTTATCTGATTCCCTTCTCTTTGGAGGAATTTAGAGGCCTTCTGCCTCTTCTTCATCATCTCAGGTCTCGTGGATTAAGAACCCAACTTCATTACCCGCCGCAAAAAGTCAAAAAGATGCTCCAGAAGGCAGAAAAACTAGGAGCCGACTATGCGGTTCTTTGCGGCTCTGAAGAGAGAGAAAAGGGCATGCTCCGTCTCAAGAACCTCAAGACTTTTGAAGAGAAGCTGATTTCAAAAGATGACTTCCTCTCCCTGGCCGCCAACCACGCAGCTTGTAAGAACCAGGCTTAAATTTTTCATGGAAATAGAAAAGATAAGTCCGGAAGATCTATTTGCTGACCCCAGTCCCGTGATCGCAGGACTCCAAGCTCAGTCAAAAATGGAAGGCGTACCCATCCTGAACAAAGAGAGTGCCCGGGCGCTATACCAGTTGTGTGCGATTCATAAGCCACATCGGGTTTTGGAGCTTGGAACGGGATTGGGTTATTCTGCATGTTGGCTTGCCTGTGGAATGAAACAAGGAGAGATTCATCTCAATGATTATCGAGCAGAGTACCTTCAACGAGCCAGGGTTTCTCTTGAGCAGGTGAATCCTGCCATCGGTGTCACCCTGTTTGCGGGGGAGGCAACTGAGGTTCTGGAACTCGTGAGTTCACCCTACGATCTCATCTTCATAGATATTGATAAAGTTTATTATAGGAAGGCCCTGCTGAAAGCCCTGGATAAATTGAGGGAAGGAGGGCTCTTGATTTTTGACAACGCTCTTTTCTCAGGCAGAACTTTCGCTGCGGCAACATCTAAACAAGAAGGGGTCTTAAGCATTCGAAAGACAATTGCAGCCCTTCAGAAAATGAAATTCATAACCCATCTATGGCCTATTGGTGACGGGCTCTTGGTTACCCTCAAAGATTGCTGACGCTGTAAGCTTTGCTGCCAGGCTCACTCCCTGTTGATTCCAATGGGTATCGGTACCGTGATAGAGAATTCGCGATGATTCTCTAAATGGGGCTAGTAACTGTACAACCTTAATCCCTTCTTTCTGTAGAGATTTGTATAGCAGTGGCAGGAACTCAGAGTATTGGATGGAGGCCAGGTCGGTATAAACGCTGGCCTTATTGGGGACGGCCAGAAAGAGAAAGCGCATTCCCCTTTTTTTTGCCTGTTGTTGCCAGGTTTTTAGATTCCAAACAATAGCATCCAACTGGGATTCTGAGGGAATCCAGTTGGATGCCCCGGTTCTTTGGGACTGGACTTCAAACTGGCCAAAGAGGAAGGGGGGATTGAGTTGAAATACCGGGGTGAAGGGAGAAATTTCTCCCATGAAGTCGAAGAGAAAAGTGAGACGAAGGTTTTCCAATTCAGACACGAGCGGAAATTTACAAAGAAGGCTCCTGAGGCGGGGTTCAGTTCTTTGAAACCAATCGCGAACCCTTTGAAGGGCGGGAGGTGCCAAGACTTTTCTGCTCTTGAGAAATCGGTAGGGAATGGAGCGTTCAACGCTTTGGAGGATGAGAATATCTCCTTTTTTGGCCTCCTGTGGAATGTCATGAAAATTATACCTTTGCAGACGCAGCGACGCATGCACTCCCAGCGAAGTTTCTCTTTGCAGGGAATCAGGAAAGGGACGGTGACCGCGTGCGATCCAGGTAAAGCTATCGCCGACGAGATATATTCTTTGTTTGGTGGGAAGTATGTCTTCCCGTTCCAGCTGCGCGGGAAGTTTTTGTGAAAAATGCCGGACCCTGGAGAACTCATAAAGATCTCCATGAGGCAGAGCGTTCAGGGCGGTCCCAGAGGGTTCTGCCGGGTAAAAAGTAACCATCACCAAGGTAACCACACATAGCAACCCCAGGATCCTGTAAATCCAGACAATGAAAGTGTTTCTAGAATCTAAAATAAAGAAATTCATAGGGTTCGAATCTTCCCAATAGAATAATCAGACCAGTAATCAATAGCCGGAATCCCAGGCTGTTCCTTTGGATCCTTCGGTCTAGTATCTCATTCTCAGCCATCAACTCGACGATGAAAACACCACAGCAGATCAATAGGCTGATCAGCATGGCATTAAGGTGCCAGGACAACGGGCTGATGCCCGGTAGAAAGAAGGGTTGTGAAAAAATCTGAAGAAAGGAAGGCAGACTTTCAGAGCGAAACAGGGACCAACCCGCGAGGACACCGCACTGGGTACAAAGGATTCCAGCCCATTTCCCTATCCTTAGCAGTTTAAAAAGCCTGGACTTTTCAAGGGTAATGTAAAGAAGGAAATGCCAGAATCCCCAGAGAATAAATAGGACTGTCCGTCCATGCCATATGCCCGAAAGAAGAAAAACAAAAAGAAGTGCCAGGAGAGTATTCTTTTGTGCCCCGCCCAGGGGAATATAGACATAATCTCTAAACCATAGTCCTAATGTCTTATGCCATCGCCTCCAGAATTCTCTTGGGGATGTGGCGAGATAAGGTCTATGAAAATTTTCAGATAGCTCAATTCCCAATAAGCTCGCACTTCCCACGGCTATTTGGCAATAGGCTGAAAAATCCAGGTAAATCTGGAATCCATAGAGTATGGTTGCCAGGGAGATGGTGACCAGGTCCCAATCTGTGATTCTGGAGTACACCGGGTCTACGAGCAATCCTAACCTGTCCGCGAGGACACATTTTTTGAAGAGACCGCAAAGGATTTCATAGAGTCCGATTTTCCACATTCTCAAATTGGGAAGTCTCAAATTTTTAAGCTGGGGAATCAGCTTCTGCGGCCGTTCAATAGGACCGGCAATTAATTGGGGAAAGAAAGATAGATAAAGGGACAATGTCTTTAGAGAGACCACCCCCTGTCGTCCATCTTTAATCTCAATGAGATAGGAAGCGGCCTGAAAGGTGAAAAATGAGATTCCCACCGGAAAGAGTAGTGCGGTGGGAAGAAGCTGAGGGGATAAGAACTTGATCGCCAGAAAAGGCGCAAAAACGATCAGCAAAGCGCATAGCAGTAAACTCCTTTTAAACCGATGAGCGCGGTGAATCTCTCTGCCAAAAAGGTATGCGAAGAGAATCACCCAGCCTAGAAAAAAGAGCAATTCCGGTTGGGACGCACCATAAAAATAGAGGCTTGCGAAGAGAAGCAATGAACTATGGGAGGACGCGCGAATCCAGCTGAGTCCTCCCAATAGAGAAAGATAGAAAAGGGGGTACTGCAGGGAAATGAAACTCACGCACAGAGAATACAAGGAAATGTGATTTCCGCAAAACTCGTTTTCTTGAAATCAGGAAGACAAAAATTAGCACTTCGGAGCCAGACTGGCTCCATTTACTTTTTGAAGAAATTAGAAATGATTTCTTTGTAGTGGCTGTTTTCAGGATCCTTAGCCATAGCGTCCTCGATGTCTCTGAGGGCATAGGGGTCAGCGGGAGATATCTTGGTGGCGGTTTGGTAGTGTTCCTGAGCTTTTACAGGGTCACGATTCGTGAGGTAGTAAAGTCCAAGGTTATAGTTTGCTACCGGATCCATTGGATTGAGTGAGAAAGATCGTTCAGTGATGGAAATAGCCTCTTTGATTTTTCCATTCAAATAATGAATCCATCCAAGATTGCTCATGGCAGAGGAATAATCCTGCCTTAGCGCAAGAGCGCTTTCATAATGACCTTCGGCTGCGACGAGATCTTCTAGTTCCAGACAAATAATACCAAGGTTGTTGTAAACTTCCGGAATCTTGGAGTCCAGCTTCAGAATTTTTTCATATACTTTCTTAGCTTCCTCGAATTCATTTTCCCCAAAATATCCATTGGCGAGATTGTAAAGAGCATGGATGGAGCTATCTTCTAAATCCAGAGCCTTATTAGACACTTCAATCGCATCTTTGTACTGTCTGGCATGGTTATATAAGTTTCCCAACGAAATAAGGGTCTCAAGGTGCCGTTCCTGAATCAAATGAGCCTTCTTGTAGTATTCCAGCGCAGTGTTAAAGTCACCAGAATTCTTATAAGAAAGTCCCAGGTTATATAGAGCGAAGAAAAACTCGGGTTTGATTTGCAAAGCCATGAGATAACAAGCTCGTGCCTTGAGGACCTTCTCTTCTGAGTCAAATAGGATGCCCCAGTCATTATAAGCTTCGTAGAGCTGTTCATTGAGACTCACTGAGCGGGAGAAATGATAGTGTGCCTGCTCCGACTGCTGAAGTTCTCCATAGAGGAGTGCCAGATCATAATGGACTTCATATAAATCCTGATTAATGTCTAAAGCGTCCTTATAGAACTCGATTGCCTTTTCTGAGTGATTCCCCTTTTTATATACGATCGCAAGCTGTACGGAGGCCTCATAATCCTGACGGTTATAGGCTAATGCTTCCTGAAAAGACTCTTCAGCTTGATCCAGGTTACCGGATTCGAGATACGCTAGACCAAGATTATAGTAGGTATCTGCCGCATCAAGCTTTAGATCCACAAGATTTTCATAGAGAAAAATGGCTTGCTGATATTCGCCCTGCTGGTAAGCTCGTACGGCATGTTCATATAGGTTCTGATTTCGGTGATAGGAAATGGTCTCTTGAGTGACCATCGAGCCGTATAGCGGGCTCAGGCCGAGAATGAAGGTAAGATAGCCTAGTCGGAATCGGAACATCAAAATTTCTGGTAAGACAAAGGTCCCCTATTAATAAGGGTATCGTCTGATTGGGCGATCTCCTAATAGCTGAGACAATGCTCATTTTCAGGTATAGACAAAAGCACTAATAGCTAGGCTTGAAATGTCGTAAAGTGGGGAAAAGACTCTAGTGCAGCAGGTTATTAATCTGTCCCATGCGAGCCTTAAGCGCTTTCCAGGTGAGCTCTTCACTTTGCTTTCTAGCACTGGATTCAAAGTTTTGAAATAGCTCAAACCGGTTCTGGATAAAGTTGCGAATTTTAGGACCCATTAGCTGATTCATCGCACGTAAATTGCGCTGAAGCTCCGCCTCAATTTCATCACTAAATTCACCATCCTGAATGCGTTCACGAAGCTTGAGGAGATTGTTTTGAATGGAGTGAAATTTGGATTGGTATTCTTCAAGCAGGGCAATGAATTGCAATCCATCTTGAACGGTAAGGAGAATTTCTGACGAGAGTCGCTCCAGCTTGTCCGCGAGCTCCTGAACGTCGATTTCCACATCAGGCATGGGAATCCCCTGCTACTCTACGAAGCTTTCTCGCCTTCCACGGGAGATGGAGGCAACTCCTCCCCCTCACCTGGTTCCGGGTCTGGTTCAGCTTCAGCCGCGCTAGGGGTATCTTTTAGACTTTCCCAGCCAAAGCGAGCCATTCGGATGTATTTGGGCTCAGTATCCATTTCTTTATCGTTCACAACCTTTTGAAAGAAGTTTATCGCGTTGCGAAGGTCTCCGGTCTGGCGGTAAAGTTCTCCGAGCAAATAGGTAATTCCCCCCTGGCTCAGGGTTCCAAAATCAGGATTATCTTCGTGGGTAAATGCCTGGAGATAGTAGTCCAGGGTGTATTGAATATATTTTTTCTCCAGATCTGTTTTTCTCAAGGAACGATACAGCCACCCAAGACGTAGATTGAAGGTACCCAGTCTGGCCATTGAGGATTTTTTGTGCTTGGCACACAAGATGGCTAATTTATAGCTGGCAACCGCAAGATTAAAATTTCTGGGCTGGAGAAAGTCAGCTTTTTGAGCGACCATCTCGAGGATTTCAAAATCATCTTCGAAGTCTTCGTCCACAATTTTACCGGTGTTGAAATAGTCATCTCCTCGAAAATCAGAATAATAGCAATTGGGACATGTCCAGACGGAATAGAAAAGTGGATTGGTTCCCTGGTATTTTTTCCCCAAATCCTGGTACTCCTTGAGAACTGTAACTTTTTTCTGCCAAACGTTCTCCACCTGGAATTCCTCGTAACATAAAGGACACTCCACATTTTTGAGCCAGATAAGATCTGTTTGTAGCATCGTCATGGGCAATTCTCACTATAAGTATATAATGATGGATGTCTATTATATACTCAAAAGGAAGTGTTTTGCCCGAATTCCCGGTCAAAACACAATCTTAGGATACCGGAGCTAATCTGTGATTGAGCCTTCCTGAGTATGAACCTGCAAGTGGGCGAACCACTTGCGTATGAGTATAGTTCTACCTCAGCCCGGAGTGAATCACTTTGTACAGGATACAATCCCTTCCCCTTTTAAGATCTTGTGCATGGGGGCGGCCAAAGATTTTGAGTCGAATTCTTCGGTCCTTGCCCCGAAAGGTCATGGTTGTTCACTCAAAGAGCTTCCAAAGCCTTGGATTCAAGAAGGCTTTTGAAGAAGCGTCACAGCTGTGTTCTCGTTTTCCGAAGTTCTTTTTACTGGAAGGCGAACCCTCTATTTCCGAGGTCCTAAGCTTATCGAATCAGCTCCAAGATTTTTCTTGTGTGGCAGCTGTGGGTGGAGGAGCCGTTCAGGATCTCTCAGCCCTGGGGGCCTTAGGCTGTCTAAAACAGGGAGAATTGGAGAGCCACCTTTATACGGGGAAGGGTTCGCCCAAAAGAGCAATGCGAGAAATAGGATTGGTGAGCTTTCCTACAAACTACTCATCGGGATCGTTTGTTTCCGAGACAGCCGTGATTTTGGCAAATGGTTATAAATGCGCCGTATTTGGCCCTGGACTCAGGCCGGACAAGGTATTTATAGATCCCCTGGTTCTCACTTCAATGAAGCCTAACTTGTTGAATCTATCCGCAGTCGATACGCTAACTCATTTCATAGAAATCTATGTGGGAGTCGAAGCCAGGCATTCTTTATATCATCAGGCACTGGAGGGCTGGTGGATTGATTTTCAGCGTGCATTTTCTAGCCGGGATAGTGAAGTCCTCTTTTTTCTGAGCGCTCATTTACTTGGCGGCTTCTTCCCACTCTCAACAGGAGGGTGGCCCATTCATGCCCTGGCCCATGCCCTGGGGCCGATCTGCTCGCTGAATCATTGCGAGAGTCTGGCTGTTTTACTACCGCACTTTTTGAAAAGTTATTTAGAGGCTTACCCTGACCATAATGAGACCCTGAAGCAATGCGGCTCATTTTATAAATCCCTATCGCTCGAAATCCCTTCTCCCAGCAAAAAGCAGATGGAAGCTGCAGTCACAATGGCGAACTCTATGAATTCCCGGCTCTTTGAAGGGGCTGATGGCCTCGAGGAGTATCATCATATTCTAGAATTTTGGCAATAAAAAAAGGCGAGCCTCTTTAGGGCTCGCCTTTTACTTTGTTCAGTTTTACCAAAGACCCTGATCTACCTGCTGATCTTCGTAGCCCTTGAGGATGGTCTCATCGGACTGCAGTCCAGCGGCGGGAACTTTTTTCGTAACAACTTTCTTGCTTTCAGTTCCTTTAAGCTTCTTGATAATGTCTTCGCGGGACTTCTTAGCCTGGTAGCCTTCACGAACGACTTTGAGTGCCTTGATGGCAGCTACATCAAAAAGGAGGGCGTTTCGTGGGCCCTTCTCTACTGGGATCAATCCCTGGAATTCAGTAATATACTTTCGAATGGTGCTCAAACCAACACCGGTAGCTTGACTTGCTTCTTTTAGAGTTTTGAAATTCTTTACCATTTCGCTATCCTTTCTATCTTGTTAGCGTAAAAACCGTGCTATTGAACCATAACATCGCTACTTTGCCAAGAGGAAAATCAAAAAATTTAATTATTTTAATCAACAGAGGTTTCTAGCTATCCGAAAACATGAAACTCAAGTGACCATCAGGGGTTTGAGATTTCAAATTGAAATCTAACCTTTTCATTGTGTAACAGATGCGCTAGTAGAGAGAGCGACATCTGCCTGGGCGGGCTGATTTCCAGGATGGTCACGACCTTTCCTAACTTGGCAGGTTCTTTGCATTTAGGAAAGGTAAGTTCTTGAAACAGGAAGGTAAGCATGAATCTCAACAAAATGACCTCACGAGCACAAGAAGCATTACAGCAAGCCTTCGAGCTTGCTGAAAATATGGGGAATGCAGAAGTTCTACCCATCCACCTCCTCCAGACATTGGTAGAGCAAAAGGAGGGGCTCGTGGGAGTTCTGCTTGAAAAAGTGAGAGAGTCCATCGAGGAGCTAAGGCTCAGACTGCAAACACAGTTGAATTCACAGCCAAGAGTCGAAGGGATCTCCTCCCCGGCGGCGTCACGCTCTCTACAAACAGTTCTGAGGCAGGCACAGGAGGAAATGAGCGGTCTCGAGGATCAATTTATCAGTACTGAACACCTCTTGCTGGCTCTTCTGGGTGACTCCATAGTAAAGCTCTGTTTAGAGTTAAACCGTGAGGAAGTTTTGCAACAATTAAGCAAGATGCGAGGCTCACAAAAAGTAACGGACCAAGAGCCTGAAACGAAGTTTATGTCTCTTGAAAAGTATACCCAGGATCTCACCAGGCTTGCCCAGGAAGGGAAGATTGATCCGGTAATTGGCAGAGAGGAGGAAATCCGCAGGGTGCTTCAGATCTTATCCAGAAGGAGGAAGAATAACCCATGTCTGGTAGGGGAGCCGGGAACTGGAAAGACGGCAATCGCAGAGGGTCTTGCCCGTAAAATAGTTTCTGGTGAGGTTCCTGAAGCGCTGAAACGACGTAGACTACTCTCCCTGGATATGGGTGCGTTGATCGCTGGCGCAAAGTTTCGAGGTGAGTTTGAAGACCGTCTCAAAGCGGTGATCAAGGAGGTTGAATCTTCAAATGGGGAAATACTTCTCTTTATTGATGAACTCCATGTCATTGTTGGGGCAGGCGCTACCGACGGCGCTATGGATGCGGGAAATTTGCTCAAACCTGCCCTGGCCCGGGGAAGCCTGAGAGCTATTGGCGCGACTACTCCCAAGGAATATCGCCAATACATAGAGAAGGATTGCGCACTGGAGAGAAGATTTCAGCCTATCCAGGTGAAGGAACCAGGAAAGGAAGAGAGCCTCGCGATCCTGAGGGGTATTAAAGATTGTTACGAAGTACACCACGGAGTCCGGATTCAAGATCATGCCCTCATCGCAGCTGTGAATTTGTCAGTGCGCTACATCTCAGATCGCTATCTTCCCGACAAAGCGATCGATCTCATCGATGAGGCGGCCGCTCAGATTCGCATTGAGATTGATAGTAAGCCAGTTGTCATTGATCGAAACGAATCAAAAATCCGTCAATTGGAGATTGAAAAAATGGCCCTGGTCAAAGAACCGGACCCGATATCAGCAGTGCGTCTTCAAGCAATTGAGAGAGAGCTTGCTGAAAAGAGAGAGGAATCCAAGAGGCTTTCGCTCCAATGGGAAAGGGAAAGGGAACTGATAGATTCCATTAAAGGACTAACTCATAATAGGGACACTCTTAGAAGAGAGATGGAGGTCGCACAACGTGATTATAATCTAGAGCGGATCTCCGAAATCCAGTATGGCGAGATTCCAGCCCTTGAAGAACTTCTAGATTCCAGGAAGGAAGACCTGAGAAGTTTTCAGATGGAATACAAGATACTAAAGGAGGAAGTTGGCGAGGAGGATGTGGCGCAAGTAGTATCCCGCTGGACGGGTATCCCCGTTAGCAGGATGCTTGAAAAAGAAGCTAAGAAACTCACTAAACTTGAGGGAATTTTAGCTCAGAGAGTGATAGGCCAATTGGAAGCTGTCAAGGCTGTTTCGAGGGCAGTTCGCCGCAATAGGGCTGGTATCGGGGAAGAGGGAAAACCCATAGGATCCTTCCTTTTCCTGGGCCCCACGGGAGTAGGGAAAACAGAGCTGGCAAAGAGTCTGGCCTGGGCACTTTTTAATGATCCCAAGACTATGATTCGACTTGATATGAGCGAATATATGGAAAGGCATTCTGTAGCTCGCTTAATCGGCGCTCCCCCGGGATATGTAGGATATGAAGAAGGAGGACAACTCACCGAGGCGGTTAGACGTTCACCCTATAGCGTTCTCCTATTCGATGAGATAGAGAAGGCTCACCCAGATGTCTTCAATACTCTACTGCAGGTTCTTGATGAAGGACGCCTGACAGATTCAAAAGGCCGAGTAGTCGACTTCAAGAATACAGTGATCATTTTAACTTCAAACCTGGCTAGCCGGGAGATCATGGAAAGCGGGGCTAAGGGTTCCCAGCAAAGGCAGGAGGTTCTAAATGTCGTCCATCAAACGTTTAGACCGGAATTTATCAATCGACTAGATGAAATCGTGGTATTTCAGAATCTCACCCAGGAGGAGGTGGTAGAGATAGTGAGGCTTCAGGTCGCTGAGATTTCTCAGAGACTTAAGGCCAGGGGTATCGTCATCGAATTAAGTCCTGAGGCTGAGACTGAACTAGGAGTACGAGGCTTCGATCCACATTTTGGAGCACGTCCCCTCAAACGCCTCATACAAAACGAAATCCTCGATGAGTTAGCACTCAAATTGATTGAAGGGAACAATGAGAATAGCTGTACAGCCAAAGTATCCCTGGAAAACGGTAATTTCCATCTGATATTGGAGAGCCCGAACAAGGAAAGCCTCCCACTGGTGGCTTAGAGTTCTGAAAATGCAGTAGCCTCATAGCCAGCGGGACTGATTTCATACCCGAGACTTGATCCCGGCATCCAGAAAATAATTTGATCCGAAGGTTAAAAACAAGCTGCAGTGAAGCGGGTCCTGTCACCGGCAATCACCCCATTCCATTCAGCGTGCGAAGGGATCTAACATAGGTATCATAGCAAACAACGCCGAGCATCTCCTTTAGGAGAAGTCACGGCTAACTCCCCATGCAATCTTCAAGCAATAGCAATAAACATGCACCCTACACCACGCCGAACTCCACAGGGACCCCATTGACCGGAGCCACCCGCAGCAAAATTAAGAAAGTTAGTTCCCCTGTTTGTACTCTGATATTCCAACTTTCGCTTTTCACGTCGACCCCTTAATTTCTTATGGGTGGGGAGCCTGGTGATACCCCAAAACGGTTCATCCCCACGGGTGTGGGGAACATGATATCCTGGCCCGCGATAAGGATCTCTTCGTTATGGTCGTCAATCTGCTAAAAGGGAAGATGTCTCAATGATCGTACTGGGAAACTGGTTCACCACGATTACTATTATGGACGATGGGACCATTGTCTCCCCGGATAAGGAAATCGAGGCGATGGTGCGCCGGCTCTACGACATGAGTCATTGGTCGGAACCAGGAGCACAATGGCAGAGGAACTTTGCCAGTGAAATTATGATTGTGGCACCTAGCTTCACGATTGAAGAGGATAATAGCCCTGATGATTGAGGGCACATCTTGCACAGGCCCCACAGGCTGAACACTTAATCCCTGAGCATTCCGAGGCGCAGTTTTTGCAGATCCGAGGCCCCTCCAGTGAATCGATATACTCCATAACGTACAACATCCGAACCCCGGTGCTGCGCTCTCCGAACCTTATCTTGGTAAGCAGCGTTTCAGCGGTTTTTAGACCCCGATGGGGAACTTTCCCTGGGAAGCGGCTTAAATCGGCTGACAAAAGCAGCTGGAAAATTACTAAAAGGGATGCTGGAACCTTATGGAGAATCTTTGAATCTGCTAAACTACCGCCCCGGAGCCCAGCAGTATTTCATCGATATTGGAAAGAGCGGACTTGGAAGATCAAAAGCTCGATAATCACCTTTTACAACAGCTAGAGAATCGTGCCATCCCCCTTGGTGAAATTCTTAAGGAAAAAGAATTCGTCACCGTTGATCAACTCGAAGAAGCTCTCATGAAATCCCAGGAAGAGGATTCACCCCTGGGGGTGGCCCTTCTTGAATTGGGCTATATCAACCAGGCTCAGCTCAGAATCGCCCTACAAGATCAGGCTGCCATTAAGAGGGTCCAGAAGCGGCGTACCGGAGTGCGCCGACGACTGGGAGAGATTTTACAGGCGGCTGGTTTACTTACCGAGGAGCAACTGGCTGGTGCTCTGGAGTTTTCTGTAGCTCATGGAGTCAAAATAGGGGAAGCTCTTGTTCAGCTAGGGATCGTCACCGAAGATGAACTGGCCCAGGCCGTGGGCGAGCAGTTAATGATTCCCTATATCAAGCTCTCCAAGACTCCACCGGATCCCCTCGTTCTGGAAATTATTCCAGCCAAATTAGCGCTGCGTCATATGGTTCTTCCCGTAAAAATGGAGGAGAACAACCTCTTTCTCGCGATGGTGGATCCTCAGAACATTCTGGTAATCGATGATATCGAGAAATCAACCGGCCACCATTTAGCCCCCATGATTGTCTCAGAAAAGGATTTTAAGAATTGCTTTGAAGCCCATTATGGCGAGGGGGCTCAGGCGGATAACCTGATTGAGATGATCGAGGATGATGATGATAAAAGCCTTGAGGACCTATCCGACGAGGATTTTGATGAGAATTCAGCTCCCATTCGATCTCTGATGAACAAGGTTGTCACCCAGGCGGTTGAACTGGGCACCTCAGATATTCATATCGAACCCTTTGAAAACCTCCTGTTAATGCGCTATCGCATTGACGGAATGCTTAGAAAGGGAGCAGGACCGTTTCCCCCGACAGCGGCTCTTCCCATCGCGTCCAGAATCAAAGTCATGGCAGGCCTGGATATTTCTGAAATCCGCATGCCACAGGACGGCAAATTTAGAATGTCGCTCAAAGGAAAAATTGTAGATGTGAGGGTCTCGACTTGTCCCACCAGTTGGGGTGAGAAAATTGTGATGAGAATTCTGGATCAATCGGGGAGCCGTCTACGGCTGAATTCCCTTGGCCTGGAGCCTGAAAATCTCAACGAATTTCAGACGGGATTGGGTGCTCCAAATGGAATCATTTTGGTGACAGGGCCAACTGGATCTGGAAAGACCACCACACTGTATTCGGCCCTGGTGAGCCTGAACAAGCCTTCTGTTAATATCCAAACAGCTGAAGACCCTGTGGAATACGACCTGCCTGGTATCGCCCAGACCCAATGTCTAACTGAAATTGGCATGACCTTTTCAAAGGTTTTGAAGGCCTTTTTACGCCAGGATCCCGATATCATTCTCATTGGGGAAATTCGGGATACAGAAACTGCTGAAATTGCTCTCAAGGCAGCACTCACTGGACATGTGGTTTTATCGACCCTCCATACGAACTCCTCGGTTGAATCAATTGGGAGACTTTTGAATATGGGGATTGATAGATTTCTCATAACCTCAGCAGTCCGTGTAATCCTGGCCCAGAGGCTGATGCGCCGATTATGTGAAAAATGTAAAGAGCCTGATCTAATCTCCCAGCGGGAGCTTCGCAGCGTTGGAATCAATGAGAGACTGTTGACCTTTGAATCAGGCCAGAAGCATTCCATTGATAAGTTGAAAATCTTTCGCTCCGTTGGGTGTGATGACTGTCTGGATAACGGCTATAAAGGTCGTGTTGCCATACACGAAGTGCTTCCCATGAATGAGGCAATCGCTGTTGCGATCACTCAAGAACTCGCCGTTCCAGAATTGAAAAAAATTGCTCGTGAACAAGGTATGATGAGCCTGAGAGACTGCGCTTTGATCAAATCTCTTCAGGGGGTCAGTGCCCTGGAAGAAGTCGATCGCCTCACAGTAAATGAAGAGAAAATTGCCAGCTTCGAGGGAGATGATGAACTCATTGATGAGATCATGATTCGTTCGGGATCCTGGAAGCTTGGTACTAAGGATTTAGTAGTTCGCAAAAGGCAGGGAAAGTACATTCCGGGTGCTAAAGGTAAACTTGATCCCTTCTTCATCAGAGATGATGTTCCGGGTCTGGAAAAGGAATTGCAGGAAATGGAATTGGGAGAATTGTCATCCGGTGGGGGAGGCGGGGGCACTTCTCTTGATCCCACACTCTTGAAAAATCTCCTCAGTGACGTCCAAAAAATAACCGGGACCCTTTCTTCTGGTGCAGAAACAAATCTACCGGTTCAGGGATTGCTTAAGAATCTGGCAGACAAGGTCGCAGGAGTAAAGAAATCCTCCCCAGAAAAGATCCAGTCCAAGCTTGAGCACTTATTCTCCAACCTGGAGCATTCCACCAGACATCTAAAATTGATTCAAGAGCCTCTCGATCTCCAGCTAAAGACGATCCCGCTGGTCAAAGCGGTCCAGAAGGATATCTATCAAAAAATTCCGGTGTTAGCAGCTAAGATATCTACCCGGCTGGGGAAGAAAATCCCGGTCAAAAAGATCAAATTCTCAAAGGATCTCACGGCTGTAAATATCTATTGTGACCTGGATTGGAACCTGGTTCGTGAAGCCCTTGTCGCAATTCTTGAAAACCATCTTGAAGAACTTTTGAGTGGTGGAGAATTAAAGATCTGGGCTAAAGAAATCCCTCAAGATGGAACCAGGGGGCCTTGCCTCGAAATACTCATGCGAGATCGCTGTACTGGATTTCAACAGAGCTTCGGAGATGAGGTCATTAGTGCCGGCCGGTCGACCAGGGGACGAATGGGGCTTGGTTTAGCCGTAGCGAGCCGTGTTGCCAAGGAACATGGCGGGAGCCTTCACATTCAGGGTATTGCCGGTAAGGGGTGTCAAACGAGGTTAGTCATTCCGATCAAGAAAAAGGCTTGAGATTTTCCCTTAGAGCCAGTTCACGCTTCTAGGACTGACGAGGTCGGAAACGATCTTTTGAATCCAAAAAGATCGTAACCGGTCCTTCATTCACGAGGGAAACGCGCATCATAGCGCCGAAGGTTCCCGTTTCCACCTCGATTCCCAATTCCTCGAATCGCTGCAAAGCCGCCTGGTAGTATTCCTCTCCCTTTGAGGGCGGTGCGGCCAGATGAAAGGAAGGACGGTTTCCCTTTCGCGTATCCGCGCATAGCGTAAATTGAGAAACCAAAAGTATCTTGCCTCCCGCCTGACTTAAATCCAGGTTCATCTTGTCATTGGCATCAGGAAAGACACGCATCTTGGAAATTTTGTGAACGAGATATTCGAGATCATCCAGTGAATCTTCGGACTCAACCCCGAGAAATACCAGGAATCCTCCATTGATGGAGCCTACTATTCCTTCACTGGTTTGAACTTCTGCCCTGGAAGTCCTTTGGATTAAAGCTTTCATGAGGCTCTAAGAAGGTTCTTCATTATTCACCACTTCCACCAAATGTCGGATCTCGTCCAGGGTTGAATTCAGCTCTCCCATAGTATCCAACAGCCCCCTGCTATGAGCGGCGGTTTGATCTGCTACTTTACGATTTCTGGCGGCCTTTCGATCCACGTTGATCAGGGTTTTAGCGCTCTGAAGAATGCGCTCGGATTGTCTTCGGGCTTCGTCGGAAATTTCTTCTAACTGCCGATTTGAAGATTTGATCTGCTCCAGGGTCTGTTGAAAGAGTTCCTGGCTTTCTTCCACTGCCTTGTGGCCAGACTGAGAGAGTTCAAGAGTTTCTTGCACCTGACGGTCTATTTTTTGGCTCTGTTCTACTGCATTCTGGGCTAGTTTCTCGACCTCCTCTACTACCACGGCGAAATCTTGTCCTTTTGGGCCAGCCCTCACGGCCTCGATGGACGCGTTAATAGCAACCAGGTCAATTCGATTGGAAATTTCTCGTATGGCGTGAGTAAGTTCCTTAACCTCCGCAGAAGAGCTGCATAGGGATTCCAGGGCTTTTAAAACTTGAGCCATAAGACCGGCATTGACCCTGGTCTGCTCGATGGTCTTACCCAGTGCGTCCAATGTATCTCTTGAGCGCTGAGCATGGTCCGTACTAGTCGCCGCCATTTCTCCAACCATAGTGGCTGTTTCTTCGATGGATTGTGACTGCTCATGCACAAGTGTCGACATTCCCCTGGAGACTGAATCTGTTTCTGTACACATACTTAGCAAGCCCAATGCTAGTTTCCTGGATTTGGAGACCTGCTGATTGAGTTGTTTTAAGATATTTTTTGTTTGGAAGGAAAGCGCGATGACAAGAATTGATAGGAGGACAAACGTTGCTATCGCGGAGAGGATACCCATCTGATAAACGGGCTTAAACACTTCATTTTCGGGCACAATGCTGCCAATATATCCGGTACTGTCATCTGGCATTCTTAATGAATACTGTGAAATAAAAAAGGGATTGAGAAACTGAAAGCGTAAATCCAAATCCTGTGATCTCAAGGTGTAATAGTGTCCGAAGGATAGATTTTCCCCGGTAAAAAAATCAGGATTTCGAAAGAAGACGGAGATCTCCTGAAATCCCTGGTTGGAAATTTCCTGTTTATACTGATTCAGAAGATCTCCCAGCCCGTCCAGATCCATCAATGCGATGAAGGACCCAAGGTTTACTCCCTGGAAAATGAGGGGTTTTGCCAGAACATAGGAATTTGAATCCTTCCACCAAAACGCGGTTTCTTTTTGCGGCTCCAGGTTCTTGGCACTGACAATTTTTGCCAGGAGAATCCATGAATCTCCCCCTGAAATAATTCTCCCACCCCTTAGAACGACTCCCATTGAATGAAAGCCTTCTTCAGACTGAAAACTCCGTAAAGATTCTCTGACTTTGTGATATTCACCGCTTATCTCAGCCTCGTATACCTCCCTGGAGATCTGGAAGGACTTTCTAAAGCGTTGGACTGCGGAGGAGAAAAAATGGTTTCCCTGTTGATGAAATTTTGAATCAACCAGACCAAGGACTTTAGCGGTGGCATCCAGGGAGTAGCCGTAGAACTGGAGTTCAAAAATCAGGATCAACAAGACTGAAACAAGACCAATTCCAACGAACAACTGCCAGACAAGCCTGGTTTGGATGGATTTCTTCGCCATTACAAGGAGCCCCCGAATTTTCGTGTGGAGAAGGAGCGAATTCCTGATTCGAAAAGTCGTCTAGGGTCAAGCAGATGACCGGGATTACCGTCTATGTAAAATTTAGAGATAATGGGAGAGCCTGAATCGGTAGCGGGTGCAGTGAGATCTTCTGGTTCTAATAATCGGATTCCACGGAGTCTGGAAATAGGGACTCCCGTCAAGGTCCCAAAATGCTGGAGAATCAGTATACAGCTATTGAGAGGATCCGTTGGAGATTTTGAGAAAAGGGTCATCAGATTTACCAGGGGTATAGGGATTCCTCTAAGACTGATCAATCCAAGGACAATTTCGGGAACCATGGGCAGCCGCATGGGAGTGCTATAGTCCGTTACTTCCTTTAGAAAATGCAGAGGTATGGCAAAGAGCTGCCCGCAAGATTCAAAACTTAGAATTCGGCCTCGATCCGGATCGGAAAACAAACGTTCAAGGAGCTTTTGGACCGCGGTTCTTTCCCTGGGAACGGATGGTTCCACTACCGGAGTGGAAACTCGCTTTCTTCTATGTAAGTGCTCGATGAAAAGATCCACATCTAAAACACAGCACAGTTGTCCTGTCGAGAGTGCGGCCGCTGAAGATGAGAAATGCAGTGTTCTCAAAAAGGGGCTCTCTAAAGGTCGAATGAGCAAATGTTCCTTCCCCAGACACTTCTCTACCCGCAGGGACAACTTCTGGTGATCCCAGCTTTCTAGAATCAGGGTGTGGTTTTCCGATGGAGGGAGGGTTTGAGGATCCATGAGCGAGAAGAGTGAGGTTTCCTTGAAACCAATTTCAGCTTCCGCCCCCGGCTTTTTATGAAAGGAATCCACCTCTCTTTTTGTGGACAGTATTTCACGGACCCGATCTAATGCTACCGCAAAAATTTGGCCACCGGAGCTTAATAGCATACAGTCAGTTGTATAGAAGGTCAGCGGCAGATCAATGAGAAATTTAGTTCCATCTCCCGCGGAGGATTGGACTTTGAGATTGCCGCCATGTTTTTCGACCTCCCTGCGGACGATGTGAAGCCCAATACCTCTTCCAGAAGTTGTTGTTGCCTCCTCAAGGGTGGAAAAACCTGGCTGGGTCAGAAAATCCATCAAGTCATCATCCGCCGCCATCTTTCCCCTCGGATAGCCAAAATGTTGAATGCCCATCCCATCATCACTAACCTCTACTAGTAATCGGTTATTTCTCTGCGATGCTACCAACGAGATGGTTCCCTGTGGCGGTTTACCAGCCTTTCTTCGAACAGAAGGGGTTTCAAGTCCATGGTCTAGAGCATTTCTAACGAGGTGAGTCAGAGGTATTGACAAGGTATTTGCCGTGGTTTGGTCAATACGCGTGTCCGAGCCGTGGATTTCAAATCTGACCTCCTTCCCCAGGGATTTCCCGTGTTCTCTGATGATCCTTAAAAATCTCTGAAAAACCAGACCAATGGGAAACAAGCGTAGATCAAGGACCCTATTTTGAAGCCTGGTTAAGCCCTCTTGTAGAGGTTTGATGGACTTTAAAACAATGGGATCTTCCTGAAACTTCTCGCGCATACCCCCGGTCAAGAGTCTTAATGAATGAACATCTTCTACCAGGCTGTCGATACGTGCGAACGGAATTCGGATTAAGGTATCAGTACCGGCGGGAATGAGGTTGGATGCCAGGATAGACTCTGGATTGATTTCCTCGCCCAGAGCCCATTTAGCTAAGGAGGCAAAAGTGGAATCTACGCGTAGAGTCGGGTGAGGAGCAAAGTCGCGGGTAAGGCGACCCTTGAGATTTTCCAGCAGGAGCTCAAAAACCTGTAAAACCCTTGAGATAAGGGGGATTTGGATTTGAGGCCGGTAGAGGTAGTCTTCGTGGAGCCAGTTCATGAAAACGGTTTCTGTTTCATGACATAACCTGGTAAAAGTGGTGCGTAGTTCCGGAAAAAACGCACTGGTTCCTTTCATGCCATGAATCTCCCGCAGAAATTCTTCTCCCAGGGCTTTTGAGGTGAGACCGGATGCGGATCGCTGTAAAATTCCATGGAGTCTCTCAATGATTTCCTGTGATTCTTGAATGAAGCGAATGAATTCGCTCTTTTCCGGATGGAAAGGATCAAGGAAGGAGAAACCTGGATCGGTCAAGATTTCCGAGTCTTTAGCAAGGAGGGGTTCATCAAGGTGTAAAAATTCCTTTCTTTGGGAGTTCTTCAAGACTGAACTAAGGCCATCAGAGAGTGAAAACAGTGTTTCTCCGATTCCCTGAAGTTCAAGTTCATCAACTTCCGCTTCGAAAGTTAGGGGTTCCAGGCGGTTATAGAGCGACTTCGTGCAGCGCAGTAGGGATTCATACTGAGCTGAGCGAGCGGGCTCAAGAAGCTCTCTAATTCGGCGTGCCAGATTGGTCAGGTAAGGTAGATCATCACGAAGTCTTTCGGTTGAAAACCCATGAATCTCATCGATCAAGATATGTGCAACGGGTTCGATTTGGGCCAGAAACTCGTCTGATAATTTAGGCTCCTGGGTCCGCATTTCATGTACCCAGGTAGGTTAATGCCAGGAGTTTCTTCCTGGCCAGGGGTACCGTTCGAGAAAATGAAGGAATCTCTTTGTTATAGGAACCGGTCAGGGTAAACCTCCAATAAGACTGGGCGGCCAGATCTCTATACAGAGAGCGGGCCTTTTCCCAGGCCTCCTCCTGTTCATACTTTGCCGCCAGAAGAAAGTACATTTCATCTAAAAGACATGAGGATTGGATTCTGGAAGCCTTCAGAAATTTAAGCATGGCTTCACTGGAACCACCGCTTTGAAAGATGCAAATGACCACCTGAAGAATGGCTGAGTCTTTCAAGGGAGAGCCAGGATGCTTAATAATCTTCTGGAAATGTCCAATAGAGTCTTCATAGCGATGAAATCTCTTCAGCAGAATCTTTCCAATTCGATATTGCGAATTTAGGTAAAGAGCTTCCCTCTTCCGGGGAATCTTTTGAAGAAGACGGATTGACTGTTCACTGTCTTTTGACAGGTTGAGGATCAAAACAGCCTTGATGTAGAGGATGTTTTCATACTGAAAAGTAAATAGGCTGTAAATTCCTAAGAGGAAGGATGAAACCAGAATCAAAAGAATTTTTCGGGCTGATTTACGAACAACGGGAGAAAAGTGGAATGGCTGCAGCCTTGGGGTCCAGACGATACAGAGCTCTACAAATAGAAAAGTTGAAGAAGCAAACAATAATAGAAAGTAGACATATAGGAACTTTGAAAAGAGCTCAACGGAGAGTTGAAGGATCTGCCTGGTAATCACTGCCTTATCGATGGCATCCAGGAAGACAAAAATTAAAAAGGTGGTTCCAATGGATATTCCCAATAAAGCGAGTGGATTCATCCATAGCTGGGTGAGAAGATCTTCCCGAAAATAGCGATCACGCACCTGCTGGTGAATCTTAAAGTGAACAGCGCTTAGAATTAAAGAGAGCAGGATCCAGAACACAAGCAGGGGGGGAAAGAAGAAAAGAAAAAATCCCTGGTAGAAGTAACAGAAGATTGAGGTCCCCAGGAGATGGAGAACCGTTGTTTTTATGTACTCTCGTTGGGATCGATTGTGCACAGGTTTTGGATATTGGCGGGTAGAGTCCGGGCTTTCGGGAGGCATTTTCCAAAATTATACCCGTCTCTTTGTGCCAGGAATAGGGGTGAGGGAAGAGGATGAGCCTGATAACGACAGTCTCATCGCAGAATTCCATCTTTTTGGAGCGATACCGAAAAGCAAACCGATACTGATTGCAGGTTTGTGGCCAAGATAGGTCCAGCTTAGATGGGTAAAGGAATCGACCGATTCCTGGTTTGGCTGGGAATCTGAACATAACTAATGGTTTTAGGGATAATGCACATGGAGTCGGGATTCAATGTCGATGAGAGAGAAAAGAAAGGACGAGGATGAAAAGGGCTACTTTGATTCTATGGTTGTGTATGGGCGGACAATTCTTCGCGGGCTCTTCACAGCGTTGGATCCCACTTTCAGCGTCATCTTTCCACAAGGCCCCGCAGGATAGAGGGTTTCGCAAGGCATTGAGGGAGATTCCCAAATTACAGAAAGGCTCATTTCATCGTTTTTTAGCCTGGTATGATCGCGTAAGTCTTGGGTCGGAAAAAATGAAGATCATGAAGACTTATTATGAGAATTATTCAGAGAAGAAATATAGGCTTTTAAGCCTAATTTATTTCTTCCATGCCTTTGATCCCCGCTCTCCGATATGTGAAAAGATCCTCATTCGATTCGTGTCGGATCATCATTTTCAGTCAAATGTTCTGGCGGTTCTCTTCGCTTCCTATTCAACCTTGGGTAAGGGTAGAGCCTATTCTTTTTTGAACCTGCTTAAGAAACTAGAGAGGCACTGCCCTCAATTTCAAATGCCGAACCTGGCCACCTTACACTTTGTGGATTTAATGTTAAGCCAGGAGCTTCGCGCAAAAGGGGTATCTTTTTTTCGTGAGAAAATGGTGAAACTATGGAAACGTGAGTTGCGAAAGGATACGATGTTATCTGGTACGGCTGGTGAATGGATTCGAAAAGTCGTGACGTTTTATACCTTCCGCCAGTCTCAGTTTCCGGTATTTCAGTTAGGCCCTGTTGATTTCACCAATGGAAAGAACCGTATGTTTAAGATGTATGGATATACTCCTCAGTCAGTAGTGGAGGAATTTTGGAATCAATTTGATATTCCGAAGGAAGCGTTTGATCTGCCAGACTTTCTACCAGGCATGGAAAGCCTTAAGAATGGGCCGGTAGAGACAAAAAAGGGTAGAATAGAAGCAATTATGGGCTAATGTCATACAGGAAAGATGCCGAAAGAATAAAAAGGAAGGGAGTTCAAACATGAAAATACTAAGAGAAACAAGAATAGAAGGAACTCAACAGGCACAACAATTTGGATTCCAGGAAGTACCTTTTGAAGTACGCCTGGATACAACCGTAAAAATCTCAGGTCGTAAACAGTCTGCGATCAAAGTAAGCCCACCCGTTGATCACCAGGCGGCCATACAGGCATCAGCCCTTATCAGGCAGCTCTTTCTAGCACAGCCCGTGGAAACAATCCACACTCAGGCAAATGCAGATCGAAAGAAAGTTGCGATGCTGCTCGAAGAAGAATAGCTATCTCTCGCAAGAGAGCAGTAGCCCAGCCCCGGAGGGGGCTGGGCCTTTTTTTTTGTGAGGGGAGAACTGGTGCTTAGGGGATTGCTTGTGGGCCCAGGAATATCACCTGACGACCGATTACTCCTAGAACGATGCGATGCATCGCCCGTCGTCGCAATCCATCGCCATGTAACATCCCTGAACCCCCAATCAACCACCACGCACCAGCCCTCCCCTCACTGACTTTTCATTTGGGGAATTTCTTTTTGGTGTTTTCGGGTTTAACCGGGAGCTTTTGCGACTGCCTGATAGACTCGTCTTTCACACTCCCAATTTCCCAATGACCGTGAGTCGATGGGCTGAGATTTTGGCCCTCATGGGTGAGCGAAAAGTCCCTTGTTCGAGCAGACGACGAAGGATGTGGCATCGTCACATTCAAGGAGGATAATCAAAGCAATGGCCATGGCGTCCAGCAGCGAGCCAAAATTCACAAAAAAAGAAGATACCAGTGAGTCGATGTGCTGAGATTTTGAGGCTCATGGGTGAGCGAAAAGTCCTCTGCGCGTGCAGACGACGAAGTACGTGGCATCGTCACGTAAGAGGAGGATAAACAAAGCAATGGCCATGGCATCCAGCAGCGAGCCAAAATTCACAAAAAAAGAAGACACCAGTGAGTCGATGTGCTGAGATTTTGAGGCTCATGGGTGAGCGAAAAGTCCTCTGCGCGTGCAGACGACGAAGGCTGTGGCATAGTCACATTCAAGGAGGATAAACAAAGCAGTGGGCTTTGCAGCCAGCCGTGAGCCTCAAAATCTCAGCACATCGGCTCACCTAATTTACTAGCATGTGGTGCTTGTCGGCGAAGTCCGTATTCTCGAGCCGAATGAACCCGTTGTCTTCTGTGCGGATCATCAATTCGGTGAGTGGGTCTTTGGAAGTGAAGAAATCCTTGCTGAATCTCTTTAGGGTGGACCGTTGTCGTAATACAGAGCCGCGCTGGGCCAAAAAGAGTCCGGTCATTGGATCATTGGTAATTTTTGCCATAACATTCTCTCGTCAGGCATAACATCGCCAGTGAACCGTGGTTAGTTTAGATTTCTTTAGCGTGTCCTCAAGACGGCTTGTGATGCGGTCTCCACCCTTCTCTAAGGGCATTTATAGGGCTAGATTCCAATAAATTGTTGAGAGGTTTTTCTAGAGAATAGGACAAAAAAAATGTAATGGGAGAGAAAATGAAAAACAGTGTTTCGAGGGAGAGGTAGAATTATTCAAAATCCAGGGTGTCATCGAAATAATCTAAGATCTCGTATATTTCGCTTATGGGGCCATGAATAGCCAGGTACTCTTCCAAATCCAGGCGTGCTTCGCCAAGAAATAAGTGATTTTGAATCATCTTTAAATAAATTCTACGTGCTTTCTCAAATTCGGTGAGATGAAGATGAAGTCTTGCTTTCAGTACCAGCAGATCATCGAAATAGGGATCCCGCTGCAATCCTTTACGACAAACTTCAATAGCTGCCGTATGGAGGCTGAGGCTCTCCAAAATTTCTCCCTGGAGCAGGTAATATAGCGGAGATGGGCTGGAAGAATTCAAGTCCCTTAAAAGCTCGAGAGCGTTCAAAGGTTCGCCTAATTGCAACTCACATTGAGAAAGTGTTAATAATCTCTCCTCATGATAGAGAGGGTCCCAATCCAGAGGCTGGGAAAGAACTAGTTTGGCTTCGCTAAAAGAGGATTCTTGAAATCTACAGTGAGCAAGGCGCACCAGGATGTCCTGACGTACCCCATAAATCAAAAGTAAATACTCGAAGCAGATCGCCGCTATTTCAAAGTCGCCGCGATCATAGTAGAGGAGGGAAATTTCCTCGATAGCTTCCAGGGCGTCGGGGTCTTGTTGGATGACCTGTAGATAACAGCGGCAGGCTTTGTACGTTCGGTTACGGTCGTTATACCAACGCGCTTTGCGCAGTAACGGGGCTTTTTGTTTCTGTGTATCAGTCATGAATTTGCCGAACCGGCTCTCCGATCATACCAAATCCAGGTCATATCAGTAGGGCTGATTGTAAATCGAACAAAACATATCCAATTATATTAGATTTATCGGATTTTTTGTATGGATATAGATGGGTTTGTACTATATCGGAATGGAGATTTCATCTAGAAGGGCTCGAATATAATCCTCTTGAGAAGCTCGGTCGGGTAGATCGAAGGACTGGATTCGATGGGAACATACGTAGGGAGCGAGTTCTTTTATGTCTTCGGGAATGACAAAATCTCTCCCTTCAAACAAGGCCTGAGTCTTCGAAAGACGAATTAACTCCTGGGATCCCCGTACACTGATTCCATGGATGAGCCTTGGGTCGTTACGAGTCTTTTCCACAAGACTGAGCACGTATTCAATAAGCTTTTCATCAAGATGGACCTTGTAGGCTTCCTTCTGCAAATCCAAGATTTCCTGCCTGGTAAACTGATTGGAGCGGCTGACTCCAGAGGTTCCCAGTAGAATACTCTTTTCAAATTCCCTCCCAGGATAGCCTAGTGAAATTCTCATGGAAAACCGGTCAAGCTGGGATTCCGGCAGCTTATAGGTTCCCTCAGAGGAAGCGGGATTCTGAGTTCCCATCACAAAGAAAGGGTCCTGTAATTCATAAGTATGCTGATCAACCGTGACCTGTTGCTCCGCCATCACCTGGAGCAGGGCACTCTGGGTTTTTGGGGGGGTCCGGTTCATTTCATCAAACAAAAGAATCTCGGTAAACACGGGACCTTCTTGAAAAAAAAACTCCAGAGTCTTGGGATGAAATATGCTGACGCCCACTATGTCTGAAGGCAGGAGATCGGTAGAACCCTGAACTCTTTGAAATTTAAGGTTGAAAACATTGGAGATAGTCTTGGCAAGTGATGTCTTGCCCATTCCGGGGAGATCTTCTATGAGCAGATGTCCCTTAGAGAAAAAGACAACTAAGACCAGTTCGATTTCCCGGGTTTTACCCACTATTTCCTGTTCAATTTCTTGAAGGACCGCTTGAATGAGGGGATGTTTCATGTGCTTTTAGGGCTCCAGTTTCATCGTCTGATAATTTCTTGAATACTGGATATATCTTTTATAGGAACTATGGAGTCTCTCAAGCTCTGAGTCGCGGATCTCTCGTTGAACCTTAGCTGGTATTCCCAGTACCAAAGACCTGGGAGGTATGATTGTATTTTCAGGAATCAAGGCACCCGCCGCTACGATGGACTCACTTCCTACGATGACACCGTTCATGATGATGGCACCCATTCCAACCAGGCAGTAGGATTCGATCGTACAGCCGTGGAGGGTGACCTGGTGTCCGACGGTGATACCCTCTTTGAGAATAAGAGGAAACCGATCATGTTCTACATGTAAACAACATTGGTCCTGGATATTCGTTCCCTCGCCAATGGAAACCCGGTTAACATCTCCTCGGATCACGGTGTTGAACCAGACGCTAACATCTTCCTTTAGTTCTACATCCCCCAAAATTCGAACACCGTCTGCTAAAAAGACGCTCTCATGAATACGGGGTGCAGTGCCCTGGTAAGGGGTGAGTGTAACAGCCTCTGAGTTTAAGACTCGCATGGAGGAAGTATACCAGGAACAGGGTAGGCAGTCGTGAATAGTTAGTAGTCTACAGGGAATAGAGATGAGTGTCTTTTGGCCGGGATTCCGCGATTCTACTGAGTCCGGGAATCTAGCTGCCGATCAGCAGCCTATAACTGCCCTCAATGCACACAAACTCGGTGTGGTTTACCGTACAGATGTCTTCGATGCCCTGGGCGGTGGAATTGGCCACGATCATCTTTCGTATCTTGTTTTGTGATACGCAGAGTTCATTTTCAACATGCTGTTGAGCTTCGTTGAGACTGGAAAGTACATTCATGGGATCATCTCTCAGGCGCCGATCATAGAAATATAGGTTCATTAAGAGGTATTGGTCATTGATATCCTGGAAGAAGAAATCCACATGAGTCTTTCGAGCGCCGCTAACCCCCAGCCTTGGATAATGTTGCTCCAGCAGCGTGAGTCCAGTTTCAATTTCATGGAACCGTTCCGTCACCCAGAGCTGAAAGCAGCCTCGACTGGGAAAGAGGTAGGAAGAGATAGAGTTGCCCTGGTTAGCCTCTAGAAGATTCGCCCTTCTTTGAGCCTCCTGTAATCGCTCCCTTAAATCACAGTTGGAAGTTGCCAGGGATTTGTTTTCCTGTAGAAAGTAGATGAGTAGCTTCAGGAGTCTTGGTTCACACTCGTCAAAGTCCAATGTTGTGAGCCAGGAATGAAAATCAACTTCTGAAGACGGGGTATCCATTGGGGCAAAAATCCGAAGAGCAGGTTAAGCGCTTACAAAAATAGCGGAATTTAATCTATTTTTGCATAGGTCCGAGGCTTTTTCCAGGAGATTCTTTTTGATGTGTATCTGCCTTCACCTAAATCATCGAAGATCTAGGAAATGAAGAATCGTTTCCTTTTCCTCTGCCTCCTTCTTTGCCCCTCTTCCGTGGCGCACATTAATTGGGAAAGGGAGGCGAAAAACCTGGTACGACCTATGGGGCAAATCTTGGATGGGTTTAAAGAAGGTGCTACAAACGCTTTCGCGCGGCCATCAAGAAGACTGCACTATGTGCTGGCGGAGACTCTTTGGGATAACAGGGTGAGCAGGGGGAAGATCTATCGTACGGAAATGGCAGCGGCTTTGCCTGACCGTAGCGCTTTAAATAGAACAATTATGGTCTATTACCCGCCAACAGGCCGGGTTATACGTTGTAAGGTTCGGGACATAGGTCCCTGGCATGTGGGTGACGCTTACTGGAAGGAGCAGAGAAAACCGAGGTCTCTCTCTTACCCTGTTGATCCCACCGGTCAGAGAATTACATTTCCTTCGGGAATATCCTTGTCTCCACAAGTCTGGTACCGATTGGGTATTCGACGTGATATCGCTTTTCGACGCGGACACCAGGGTACGATTGGCTGGCGGTTCGTAGACTAAATCACCTTTTCTGGCGGGGTGCGGGTTCCAATATCTTACCGAGTACCCTTTTTCTAGCCACCAGTAACTGTGCTTTTTTGTATTCTTCATGAGAGCCCAGTCCCACCTGGTTCTCATTGAAGGTTTCTCGATCCATTAACTGAATCTCAAAGGGAAAGAAAAAAGTGATTTCACGCTTGGTGTTTTTTAGAATTTGATCGAGCTCACCAATACTGTGGACCGAAGCACGCTCGACAAAGAGATACTGGCGAAGATCATAGAGCTGGGTATAGGTTGGATTTGGGAATCGAACCAGGTACCTGCAGGTAAATTGGATAGATCTAAATCCGGACAGGGAGAAGGGATTGTCTGTACCCTTCTGATTTTGCAGCAGCAGCTCCTCTCTTTGAACCCTGGTTTCGATTTCATGCTCTGCCTCTTCGCGGGTCATTTCTCCAAGTCTGTACCTTCGCAGTATTCTGGAAACAAAGGTCTGTACCTGGGATATTTCCAGGAGAGTATTAACTGTTCGTGATGGCGTGACATTGGCATAGATAAAGATTTTTGAAGCGATCAGGTATTGAAAGACCAGAAGAACATCGAGCAGAGTTTCGGTGACAATTCTTACGCCGATGTGATCGAAGATTCTTACCGCAGTATTCTCAGGCTTATGCAGTAGTTTTAGAACCTTGGAGTGAAAATCCTTTTCTCTCTTTACTTCAAAATAATATAAGGGAATGAATTCATTGCGATCTTTTCCCAGGTAGATCATGTTTTTCTCATCGATATAAAGGTGTCCATGAAATCGCTGGAATATTTGGGATCTGGCCTCCTGGAAGTAGTCATAGAGAAAATCATTTTCAAGGTGCAATATGGTGTGCATCACCTTAAGAACCGCGCATGCCCACATATGCAGGTCCTTATTTCGAGCTCTTAGATTTGTCCACTGGAGAAGTAAGCGGATATCGGGACATAACCTAACCTCATCCGGGATTTTCAGGTTGTCATCGAAAGGCTCTAGAAATACCGCCTGGATAAAGTCCACGGCTCTTCGATGGGTGTCCAATAGAAACCGCTGATCCGTTTCTCGATTCCAGTTATAACCATAATAAAAAATGGTGTCCTGGGCTTCCTCAAGAGATCGAATTGTGGCATAGCGGGTGTCAACAACCGATTTTCCTGATAGCGCGTCGCGCATCAAGGTCCAGGGAAAATCATATTTGGAAGTCTTACGATTGGGCATTTTACCTATCCAAATACATCCTCGTTAAGGGAGCCGGTCATCTCAAAGATTTTAAGCTTGGCTTTAATGAGTTGACCCAGGGCGCGATAATAGGCAATCAGGGAATTTTGAAAACTCACCCTGCTCTTCATGAGTCTGAGGCTTGGAATTTGACCTTTTTGAAAGCGATCCTCCGCCTCAAGTTGGATCCGCCGTGCTAGCTTGGCGTTTTGCAGATGGGCTGGAATTCTGGCCTTATAGTCCTGGTATACCAAAAATGTGGACTCCAGCTCAGCTTGAATCTGTGAGCTTCGCGAAGCGATCTCCTGACCGATAGCTCGTGAATCTTCCCGGTTTGAACTCATTTTCTGTGCGGTTCGACGCCCATCAGTGAGATTGGTCTTCAGTTCAATTCCTACCAGGTAGCGAATTTCATCGATCCCCTGTGATTCCACCAGCTTGGTATAGGAGGTTTTTCCCATTAAATCCAGGCCCAATTCCTTGATTGAGTGCAGAGCTTTTCGCTTTTGATCCATTATCTTTTGAGCCAGTTCTAGTTTCTTGAGGTGCGGGGAGTTATTTTTGACGTCCACTCTGAGCGCGTCTAGACTTTCGCGTATCACCCTGGTTCGAGCATTTTTGTCCAGGCGAAACCGCTGGGTTTCATTCCAGCCTAGCAAAGACCGAAGCCTTGCTGATAGCATCCTTTTGCGGCTTCTTAGATCAATCCTTTTTTGCAGTGATTGATCGAGGTTTAGTCGCGCGTCCAAAAGCTCAACCGGAAATCGCGGGTCCTGGGTAGGCTTACGGTCTTCCTCCTGTGCTATCTGTCGATGCAGTTCAATTTGAAGATCCGCCTGCCTAAGCTCCTCTTCCAAGAGAACCAGGGACACATAGGTTTTAGCCACCTCAGCCAAAATAGCCTGTTTCTTGGCCAGTTTCTTGGTTTCCTGAAGCTGTTCTTCCAGAATTCCCTGTTCAATCAGGGCCCTGGATTTTCCTCCATCAAGCAGGGGCAGGCGCAAGTCCACATCAAAGTAATAGGAATTATCCTGGTGGGAGACGTCGAAGATTCTTCGATGTTTAAAATCCCTGGGATCATTGTCGAGGTTGTTGGCGAGATTCAAACCTGTTTTAAAGTCTGCCTGAAAACGTCGTGCTGTTGGTCTGGAAGCGGCTAGTTGAGAAATAGAAGCCACTTTGTGAGCGGCTCCCTTTAGAGCAGGATTTTCCTTAAGAGCTATCCTGGCAGCTTCAAGTAGATTGAGGGACCGGCCTTGCTCACCTTCTGATACTAACTGAATTCCCCCACCTACATTCTCAAGATTTTCTAGCGAAGAGGGTATTTTCACTCCCCTGAGAGGATTAAGTCTCTCACCCGCTGCCCGCATTCTTTCATTGCGCTCCTGCAGGATTTTGTCTCCAAGAGTAGCGGACGGATTGAAGGAAAGGAGAATGAATAGGAGAAACCACGGAAAACCACGAAGGATCATATCCAGAAATTCGACAAAATACTTAATTTATTTGATGTTTTTGTATGGCTTGCCCTCTCTGGGACTCCCCGGTTAGGATTGCTGTCCAAATTAGAGGAAGGGCCTCAATTCATGAACGCATCGGAAATGTTTTACTGGACGGTTGAAAAACTCACTGGCGCTAAGAAAGAGGAAGCGTTTAGGACCATCTCTTGTTTCTTTACCCTGTTTTTTCTCCTGATCAGCTATTACATGTTAAAAGCACTGCGAAATTCTGAATTTCACAGTGTGTTCCCGCCAGATTGGGAACCTGTGAGTTTTCTGGTCACAGTTTTTCTCTCCCTGGGAGTGACTCAGATTTTCAATCACTTCTTTGACCGCATCGATATGCATCGCATGCTTCGCTACACCTATATCACGGTCATCAGCTGCAAGGTTTTGCTTTTTGTTCTTTTATCCACGGGTGCCAAATGGCCTGTGATCCTGTTTTATTTCTTCGGGACTGTTTATTTTCTACTATGTATCGCGGTCACATGGGGCTCCATTAATTTTCTATTCAATCCGGAGCAGAGCAAGAGGTGCTATGGCTTTATCGCCTCAGGGACGATGTTTGGGGCAACGGCGGGAACCCTCATTACGGAGTTGTTTTTATCCATGCAGTGGAGACATGAACTTCTACTTGGCTCCGGGGCCTTCCTCTCATTAGCGATGCTTTTTGCTCATCTGTCCAAACGGGGATTGGAGGAGTGGACTCTCAGGGAACCCATGAGCAAAACACCGTCTCAGGGACTGCGAATCATTCGGGAAATCAAAGAGCTCATGGGCCACAAATTTGTCCGCTGCATCGGAATCATGGTATTTGCGCTGGCGGTATCCAACACGGTTATGAATTTTCAAACGCGCAGAGCAATGGATAGATCCATGTGCCACAATACTTTTTTAGAAGTTTACTCAGTTTGGAATCCGGCTGAGCTCACCTTGAAAGATAGCGGCTTCGAATTAATCTACGGAGCTAAATTAAGAGGGTCAGATTTGCGCACTGAAGAAGTAGAAAAATTTCTCAGGCTCCATGGACTAAGTATTGGGGCGGATGAGTTTATGTCCCTGCATGCAAAGTATAGGGAACGGCTCGCGTTTAATTATCTGTCATTTTGGAATAGTATCTTGAAGTGGGTCAGCATCCTGGGCCTCTTTCTACTGATCTTTTGCGCTCGTTTTATTTTTAAGATTTTTGGAGTACGGTTCGCCTCTTTAGTGCTGCCCTGTTTTTCATTGGTAGGATTGATTTTTCTTTTGGGATCCCCTGATCTTTTCAGCATTCAGATCCTACTAATCCTGGCCATGTCGATGGACTATTCCCTGAACAATGCTACCAAAGAGGTGTTTTATACACCCACATCACCCCAGACCAAAGGAAAGTACAAGCCCATAATTGAAGGCCCGCTCATGCGCCTGGGAGATTTCTCCGCAGCGGTAACCAGGATTCTTTGTATTGCTTTGGTCCCTTTAGCAATGCAAAGTTGGGTATATGTAGGGTTTGGAATCAGTATCGTTCTGGTATGGATACTTGCAGTTTGGTATGCTGGAACTGTCTTCCAGAAAAGAGAATCAGAAGACGGCCCGCGCTTTGTTATTCCATGAGAGTCTCCATTCCCCGAGAAACACTAGAGAAAATTAAGAACGACTACGGCGTTTCTGAAGAAAAGGCTACGCGTTTATACCTGTCCGCATTTGATGAAGCGGAGGCTTTTTTCTGGGGGGCTATCGAAGAGAGGATGAATGAGGAGGGATTGAATTCCTCCAAAAGCACCGCCATAAACCTACTTACCCCGAGGGAAGTTAAGGCATACCTGGACAAATACGTAATCGGCCAGGAGGAATATAAGAAACGCATAGCGATCGCTTCAGCTTTTCATTTTGCCATGGTGGATCACATGCGGGAGAACATGGATCACGGATTAAAGCGCTTTCGGAAGAAAAACACCTTGATCGCGGGTCCGTCGGGGAGTGGAAAGACCTACTGTATTGAGGTTCTTGGAGATCTTTTGGAGGTGCCCACCCTGATTGTGGATGCCACTGACTATACGGAGGCGGGATACGTAGGAAAATCCGCTGATGACATGATCCGGGAACTCATCGACATGGCCCCTGGTTCCACGCGCCAGGATCAGGCAGGATTTATTTCTCGACACGGGGGAATCATCTTCATTGACGAGCTTGATAAGAAAGCTCGGGAAGGGAGCATCGGGCATGATATTTCCCGAGAGGGATTTCAGCGCGCCATCCTCAAGATGATCGAGAGAAAATTCATCTCTATTGAAAATCCGATGTCCCCCTCAGCTCAGATCCAGGATTTGATGGAAAGGCAAAAAGGGGGCAAACGAAAACAAGAGAGCATGATTTCCACAGAGAATATTCTCTTCATTATGGGAGGATCTTTTCAGCGCCCCCAGGACAGTCTGGAACAGATCATAAGAAAGAGGCTTTCGCGCAAAGCGGGAGCCATGGATGATTTTGGAAACCTGGTGATCAGTGGATTTCAAGCCGAAGGGGAGAAGAAGGAATCCCAGGGTTATAAAAATCTCCAAAAGAACGCGGAAGAAGAAGATTATATCCACTTTGGAATCATCCCAGAACTTGTGGGTAGAACACCGATCAGATCTTATGTGAACGCGTTGTCAAAAAATGATCTGGTTCGAATCATGAATGACACAGAAGATTCCTTGTTGAAACAGTATCAACTTGAATTTGAAGCCTTCAAAATTGACTTGCAGTTCGCCGATGACGCCATAGAATATGTAGCGGAGAAAGCGGAAAAGAACAAGACCGGGGCCAGGGCGTTGATAGGAGTATGGGAAGACATACTCACTGATTTTCAATATGAGCTGCCAGGAACCTCCCATCATCACCTGTTGATTGATCGTACGGTGTGTATGGCTCCTAAAGATTATCTGCTCAAGATTCTATCCAGAAGTCCCTTTGAGGACTTTTGTGAGATGTTCCATACCGAACATGGAATCAGGCTGGAATTCACCCAGGATGCCGAGGAGTATGTTCATCGATACGCGACCAATGGTCATATCCAGGTGTCAGAAGCTCTTAAAATTCTTTTAACGGGAGCATCAGCTCTGAATTACATGGGCTATTCCGGTGTTTTTGAAGTCTCCAAAGAAATGTTGGAAGACCCCCGCTATTTCGACAATCTCTATGTGGATTGGCACGAACAACAGCTAACCAAAGGGAATACGCCTAAGGCGGCGCCCTCCAAAAGAAATTAGCCGATCAGCGCCGTTTTTTGGTACGCGGGAACTGGTTTAAAAAGGTACTGATCTTCAAAGATGGCTCGGGAAAGAGTCTCAAAGTCTGCTTCATCCCCAGGGGGGCGGCTCTTAAAAAGTCCAAACTTTCCCACCCCATAAAGGATTCAATTTTTTCTTTCAGTGTGGGGGACTGAGCAACGGTTTTACGCAGGAATTGTGGAATGGCTTTAAGATCTTTGGTCCCGGAGCCAGAGCCCATAATCTCCGCAATTTCCAGCAGGCTGTCAACAAGGGAACCGGAGTATGAGTAGCAGTGCATAATCTCAGTACCGGACCAATGGGACTCGAGCAGAGTTATGATGGTGGAAGCCAGGTCTTTCAACTGGACCCACTGGAGGCAAAAAGTTCCTTCTTCAAGATTTGAAAGGGGCTTATTGAGTCTTAGAATACGGGAAATATTTGCCAGCCGATCATCCGTTAGAGCAGGGTCCCATACGGGAGGAATGCGCACAATACAGGCTCGGCCCTGTGTGTGTACCGAATAGTTGGCTACCATCTCTTCTGCGGATGCGTAGTTTAATCCCCTTTGGGTCACAGGAGTCCTTGGCGAATCTTCCAAGTTCTCACCCGGATCATAGGATGAAAAGACTTCACTGCTCGACAAAAAGAGAAATCCCGGGGGCTTTGACTTGAGGTGCTCCAGGGAGCGATAGGTATGTTCAAGACGATTGATGAGGTCTTCATTTCGGTCAAGAAAAAGAACAAAATCTATTTCATAGAGGTAGGAGCGCAAGATATCCTGACGACTTAAGTCAATCTTCTGAAACTGAAAGTTTGGCTTTGACTTTAGTGCGCCCAGGGATTTTTCCGACTGCCCCATTCCCAGGATTGGGTATCCGGCTTCAAGTAGGAAGCGGATCACCTCTCTCACAAGGGGATCTTCGGTTTCCAGAACGAGTAGGGCTGGGAGCTTCGGCTTGGGGGCGACTTCCGGGCTCATAGTCTGTTCAGGCTAAAGTTTAGCTTTTGTTTGCCTCAATCAGTTCAGATATTTCCTTAACCCGTGTTTCCAGCTCTTCGCTGGTAGCGGCTTCTACAACCAACCGAAGGTAAGGTTCAGTGTTCGATTTTCGGCAATTGAACCACCAACTGGGATAGTCGATTCGAATTCCATCGAGATCGCTCATTTCTCCCCCGTCATAGCAGGTAGTCAGAATCTCGATGAGCTCATCTTTGTTTTCAGCTCGAAAATTAATCTCGCCGGAATATTGATATTTTGAAATCTCAGCAATAATTTCAGAAAGGGATTGCTTGGATTCATTAAGGATTCCAAGGACAACAAGGCAAGCGATGATAGCAGAATCACAGTAGGAATTTTCCCGAAAATAATAGTGTCCGGCCAATTCACCGCCAAAGACTCCGTTGGTTTTTCTTAACAAGGCTTTGGCATAGGAATGTCCCACTTTACAAAGTGTTGGCGTCCCGCCCAGTCGGCTTATTTCTTCAATGACGCTGCGAGAACTGCGGATGTCATAGAGAACAGCGCCGGTTTGGTCCTTTAAGAGCCCTCTACCCATCAGTCCGATCACAATGTCAGGAAAGACGAAGCTCCCTTTTTCGTCCACGAACATGACCCTGTCAGAGTCACCATCAAAAATACAGCCCACATCAGCCCCGGTCTCAAGGACTTTGTTTTGGAGCTGAACTACATTTTTTGGCTCTAATGGATTTGCTTCATGATTTGGAAAAGTACAATCCACTTCAAGATTGATGAAGGTACATTGGGCCCCTGAATCCCGGAATACTTCCTCAAGATAGACTCCCTCCATACCATTTGACGGATCAAAGACGATCTTAAGTCCATCCAGGGGCTTCTTCCACCGGGCTACAAAGCGAAGGTATTCTTCTCTCAGGTTATATTGGATGACTTTTCCACGGGCTCCAGATGGATTCACATCCTGTTTGCACAGTTCTTCCAATTCAGGCAAACCTGTCTCGGCTCCAATCGGCTTCGCTTCTTCTCGGGAAATTTTAAATCCATTGTATTCTTTGGGATTGTGAGACGCCGTAATCATCACACTGGCCTGGGCACCGAGGTGAGGACCTGCGAAATAGACTGTGGGAGTGGTACAAATTCCGATGTCCCAGACATCGCAGCCCCGGTCTAAAACTCCGTTGGACATGGCTTCGAATAGAGCAGGTGAGGATACCCGAGCATCTCTGCCGATCATTACATGATTGGAATCGAGAAGTTCTGGAAGAAAGTAGCCCACTTTATAAGCAATCTCTTCGTTAATGGCTGTGGGATAAATCCCGCGTACGTCATAGGCTTTGAATACAGACATCTCTTCTCCCGTTATAAGATTGGTTATAAATCGGCTTGAGTATATTTCCTTACCTATTCATAGCGCAACGCCCGAATGGGATCCATTTCCGATGCTCTTCTTGCTGGAAATATGCCGAAGCTTAGCCCCACCAGTACGGAAACAAAGAAAGACACCAGGATAGATGAAAGGGATATCAACGTACTCCAACCCGTAAAATGGGAGATTCCATAGCTGATCATGAAGCCGGTAAGTACACCGATAAGCCCTCCTCCAACACTGATCACCACCGCTTCCAGTAGAAATTGAACCAGGATATCTGAACTGGTGGCCCCTACGGCCCTTCGAATCCCGATCTCCTTGACTCGTTGCTGAATATTAGCCAGCATGATATTCATGATGCCTATTCCGCCAACGACCAGGGAAAGTCCTGCGATCAATACCATGACAAGATTGAAAATCTGCTGAACCTTATCGCTTTTTTCCAAAAGATCCATGGGCGCTACAATTTGATAATCCTGGATGCCCCGGTGTCGCAGATCGAGGATTTTTCGCACCATATCCCTTGCCAGACCCATCTGTTTGGGATCTCGAAGCTTCAAGATGAGAGTAGAGACTTCTGAATAAGTGGGATCTTTCTCCGAATCCTCTGTCTGTTGGAAATAGAGTAAAAACCGGCTAAGGATAGCGCTGTAAGGAAGATATACATCTCTTTGTGCATCCCGGTCCGAAATTTTGATACTGGAAGAAGATTTTGCAGACTGAGACTGTCTGCGAATATTGCTGATAACACCGATGATTTCGAAACTTTGGGAATCAATTTTCACTACTTTCCCAACTGGATTGCGGTTTCCGAAAAGGTCTAAAGCGGCCCTTTCTCCAAGAACCACGCGGGGGGCCGAAGACGCGAATTCAAACCCCGTAAAAAATCTCCCGAATTTTAACTCAGAAGGAATAACTCGAAAATACTCCGGCCCCACTCCCAGCAGGTTCACACGAGGCTTTTCCTTACCCAGGCGCAGGCTTCCGGAATACTTCATCTCAAAGGTCCCGCCACTGAGAAAGGGAAGCTTTTCCATGATGACTTGCAGGTCTTTTCGGGTAAGCCCCTGGGAGAGGGACTGTCTGGCGTGTTTTAGAGACTCTCCTGTTAGTCTCAGGGCTTTGATGTATAGGTTTTGGGCTCCAAGAGACTGAATTTGGGCCAGGGTTTCCTCGCGTGCTCCTGAGCCGATACTCATCATAGCGATTACTGCGGCCACCCCGATGATGACTCCTAACATGGTCAGGAGAGTTCTGACCGGGGCACTGGAGAGAGCGCGGATACTCTCTTTTAACAGGGTAATCTGGTTCATTCTAAAATCTCCCAATGCACCAGATCATTTTCGTGGAGTCCCTCAAGAATTTCGATTTCATTCTGTTGCTCAATTCCGGTTACAACTTCTTTCAATCCTGATATACCTGGGGATACAAACACGATAGTCTTACCCTCCCTTTCATAAAGGGCAGCAGAAGGAATAACCAGACCCTGGGAAGGGGACGAAACCAATATTTCATAGTTAACCGAAGCTCCTGGCTGAAAGGACCTCGACTGGACTCGAACAGAGATTTCTACTGAAATCATGGGTTCGCCTTCGCGGGAGAGGCGGGTACCCAGGTGGGGAACCGGTGAAATCGCCTCAAGGACGCCAGGAAAATTTCGGTCTTTTCGACCAGAGAGTATGAAACGAACCTCCTGGCCCGGTTTCAGGCTGTGGTAAGCCTCCTCCCCCAGTTTCCCTGAAATATAGAACTCATCCATTTCGACCAGTTTGCCCACCAGTGATCCTGGGCTGATCGAATCTCCGGCTTTATAGGGAATCATCTTTCCCTGCCCCCAATGGTCTTGAATGAGAAAGACTCCAGCTTTGGATGCTCGAATGATGGCTTTCTTAAGAATCTTTTGAAGGGTGCGGACTTCAAATTCAGCCTTCTGTACCGCGGTCTGAGACAGGGCTTGCTCTATTTGAGTCCCTTCCTTTGTTAGCTCCATGATTTTGCGCTTGGTACCGATTGAGTTTTTCAGATATTGGACTCTATATTCCTGTTTTTGAATTTCCTTGCTCGAAGCGGGTGATTTCTTGAGCTCCAATTCCAATGAAGTTAACTGGTTTTGAATTTTTGAATTCTTGAGTTCTTCGAGCGCGGACTGGTATTCCTGGTTTTTTAGATATCCCCTTTTCTTTAGGATTTCCTGGACCTCGAAACTCAAATCCTGAAACTTCCTTTCTACTTCAGCGAGGGTTACCTGGATCTCCTGTTTCTCAATTTCAAGATGGGGGCTTCCCCTGGCCAGGATGCTCAATTGGGCTTGCTCAGACTCCAGGCGAAGCTTCAATTCCGTGATTTCTTCAGTCAGTTCCACAAGTTTCTGCTTACCCTGTAGGCTGGTAGCCTCTAAATCCACCTTCTTCTCGGTCAAATCGATCTCCTTGGATTGCAGTTCAGTTTCCTTGGCCTTTGAGTCCAGGACAACCAGGGCTTCTCCCTTCTTTACCTCAGTTCCCGTGTCGAGGATCTTAAGAATGGTCGAGCTGAAAGCTGGGCCGAGCAGAATTTCACGCCGCGACTGAAGAATCCCGGTTCCTCGAACGGACTGGAAGATTTCTTTGGATTTTACCCTCCCCTGGCGATTCCACCTGATTTTGGAAAGGGGATCTATGCCCAAACACATCACCGTATCTCCTGGCGATATACCTTCTAGAACCTCTGCGTATTGGGTCCCTTCCAGGCCAATTTTTAAGGGGATCATTCCTTTCGAAGAAACGAAGGCTCTATTCCCGTCCCACAGGCAGCCATGTTCAATTCGAACACCGCTTTCTCGACGACCTGTGAGAATCTTAGCTAAAAGGGTCATTTTGGGTTTCATGAGCTCACTGGTCTCAAGGAGTTCAACTTCTACGGGAATGGTTTTAATCGCGTAGAGATCCTTTTGCCATGTCGCGACTTCCTGTAAGACCTTTTCTATTTTAGATACCCGACCTCTGTACCATCGCTTTCCGAGGGGAAGGACCTGGTATAGAACATCCTGTCCAATCTTGATTTGGCCCAGGTCTATCTCTCTGACTGGAAAAGCTCCCTTGAGTTGAGATTGCCTTGAAATCTCCCCTAGAAGGGACTTTTCCGAGATCCTGTGGCCGGCCTTATAAGTTCCAAAGCCATCCCCAACCCAGTGGTCGCGCATTAAAAAAACCCCGCTTTCAGGAGCCCGGATAGCGGCCTCTTTCAAGGAATCAGTCTCCTTCTTAGCGTCAGCACTAAGTTTTTCGAGGTCCACAACTAAAACCTTTTCAGCAAGTTCCCGGAGATTTTTATTCTCCTGCATCTGCCTCACGGCGAATTGGTGGAGAACCTCTGCCTTTTGAAGGTCCCGTCGGGCTTTCTCTATTTGGAGATGATCTCCTTCGCGTAAGGTTTCCAATTCAATCTTGAGTTGTTCGAGACGTACCTGGTATTCCTTGAACTGCAATCGTTCATCGGCTAACTGAGTTGTGGAGAGAGCCCCCTTTTCTCCAAGCTTTTCAAGTTCTGAAAGATGTGAGGAATAAAAAAGGATCATCTGGAAATGTTTTTCAATTTCCAGCTCAAGACGCAGCAGGTTCACGGGATCGCGGGAAAACTTCCTCTGTTCAAATACTATTTTCTGAATCTGTAGATCCTTCTCACGGCTAGCGAGTGAGTCCAGATCTTTTAGATCTTCAATTTCATGTTCAAGCCGCAATTTCCTCAACTCCACTTGCTTGAGAGACTCATCATATCGGGCTCGTCTGGCGAGTTGTTCTATTTCGAAGGTATCGAGCACCGCCAGGGTTTCTCCCTTTGTAACCTCAGATCCTTGCTGTAGGACCTCGATAAGATTTCCCTCAAAGGGGGAATGAATAGTAAGGGTTTTGAGGGGGGCGAGTTTTCCATCGAGCAGTAGGTGATGCTCGATGGGACCTAGATCAATAATCCTCTCGACCTTAGCCGACAGGCAACAGGAGAGCGTTATTAGCAGTAGGAATAGTTTAAACACCTTCAAAGAGCACGTCCAAGCTCAATTCCTTGGTCGGAATGAGATAAAAATCCCCAATATCAACATATTTCAAAAACTCTTTCTTTCCGTTGGGGGTACTGATCTCCAGGGTTCCATTCTCACTCTTTCGCGCCAGTTCTTTGGCCAGTTTGAAGATCCCCTCATGAAACTCGATTTCCAAATTTGCCCTCAGGGACTCGCCTGCCATGAGACCGGAGGCTGGCTCAATCTCTACATAGGCCCAATGGAATCTTCTGGACTGGGTATCTGTCGGGTTATAGGGTGTGGCCATAGATTGCACCCTGGTGACGGATCCTTCCAGGTTCATTCCACTCAGAGTCTCCATGAAGACCTTTTTATCCGCTCCAATGAGGTCCGCAAATTCCTCGGGAACTCGGAGCCTGGCCTGAAGGGAGTTAAAATCCACTATTCGACCAATTTGCATTCTGCGGTGAACCTCGGTGCCCTCTGTTATCACGGTACCGTTCCAGGGGTGTTTCGCTTGTAAAAAAACGCCGTCTTCACTACTTTTTATAGTAGCCCTGTCCAGAATTTCCTGAATTTTTTGGATTTCTTTGCGGTGTCTCTGTGTCACTAAATCACGCTTCTTAATTTTCAGGGGAAGAGATTTAAGTTTTTCCTCACGTTCCTTCTTGGCCGTTTCCCATTCCTGGGTCAGGATCCTTTGCTCTAAGATGAGTTTCTCTTTCTCCACTCCCTGTGCCCCACTGATCGCCTCCTTTTTAATCACTCTTTCAAGACTCACTTTTAGCTCGTTTACCCGTAAATTCTTACGCAGCTTTTCCATGTCGGTGGTAGAAATCGTATGTTCTGTCTCCAATACTTCGAAGGATTCAAGCCGAGAGCGCAGCAAGGAGACTTTCTCCTCTAGAAGGAGAATCTTAAGATTCATGTTCTCTATGACCCTGGCGTCCTTCTCACCCATCGCCCTCTCCACCTCAATCTGGTTGAGCCTGAAGGCAAACTCTTTCTCCAGCACCTTGAGATCAAGAGAGAGTCTCTCCTTTTCCACTTCCTTTTTGACGCGATCTAGTTTGCGCAAATTGTATTGCAGCTTTTTCTTAGCGCCATCAAGACGGTTTTCCATTTTTTTGGAAGCTATACGGATGACTTCCTGTCCCTTATGCACTGGACTGCCTGGTTCCATCATAAATTCGATGACACCTTGAAGCTGTTGCGGACAGGATAGAGTGGTTTCCCGTTCAGGATAAATCTCACCCCGAGCCTGCACAAGATGGGTGTAGTTCTGACGAAGTATGACGAATTGGTGCTGGGGAGACTTGGAATCTGAAGAACAGCCAATGAAAAGAAGAAGGACAGACAGGAGCAGAAAAAAGCGCATCATCAGTGGATTCTACTCGATTCCCAGGGCGATAGGAAACAAAGGAATCCTGGGAATAGGGCATGGAGCTGCCATAGAGGCGGGATTTTACCTAATTTCCCAAAAAATCGATGACCCGGTGGCTGGTGCTGTACCTGAAGAACATGAGTTGTAAAGGGATAATTAAAACAAAATAGAGGATGAGTCGAGAGCCGAGGCGTGAGGTTTGTAGGGTGTTCAGGGACGAGCATGGTGGTGGTTCGTGACGAAGTGCGTAGCACAGCTACGGTCAAGGAGGGAACCGCCGGCAGGCGAAGTACCTGGACGCTCTACAAACCTCTAAGCCTCGGTTCTCGGCTCATCAAAAAATCGACTCTAAGGCCTTTATCTTTTTAACGAAGGAAACGTCATTGTAAGTGAAGTAGGCAAATTGTTCGTCAATTCCTATGAGTTTGACCTTGCGCAGGCTTCGGGAGCCCTTGAGTTTATCCTCAATGGTGTAATAGCGATTTCCAATCACAATAAATTGCTCGGATTCTGTCCCAAAAGTTCCTGAAATCTCAAAGGGAGGAAGCACGACTTTGGTGCGGCTTTGAGTTCCCTTTGAATCACTCAGCCGGGGTATGCCTCCAGCGCCTGTGCCCTGGGCCTCTCCAGGGCCACCCAACCTAAGTCCGTCAACACCGGTTCCGCCTGAAACAGAGATTCCTGATCTTTTCCCAACGTTTTTAGCTGAAAGACGTTTCCCCTTTTTCCTTTTTCCTTGAGCCTGGACCACTCTTTTGGATCGAAATCCGGCGGCTACTCCCTGGACCGAATCGACGAGATTGCTAGCTAACATGGGACGATGCTCTCCGGCAAATGGATAAATGAATTCTTCAGGTTTCAACTGGAGACTTCGACTTTCATCCAAAATATCCAGGATTGATACGATTACCGTATTTCGACCCTCTTCATCACCGTAGGAGCCCTCATCCTCATAATCGTAGGAGTCTTCCCAGGCAAACTCATCTTGTTCCGCTCCATAGGAGAATCCACAAAAAAGGAATAGGGGTAAGATCCATAATTCTTTCAGTTTCAACATCTTCCTATGAGAGTCTGCTTCGCGATATAGCTTATAGTTTAGATTATATCTGGTTTCTTGGTAATCCCAAGAGCCCAATAAGTTACGGTATACATGCTTCTTTTCGACAGGAGTTCCCATTCTGTCTTAGCTTGGAGAAGAAATAGTTCTTTCTAATGAACCTGTGTCCAGCGATTCAATTTTTATACAGCGCCAATGACCCCTTACCGAAAAGAACTATATGGCGCTAAAAAATATGGAATTACGGGAAATTCTTGGGGAAGAGGCATTTGATCGACTCTATCGTTCCCTGCGCACATATGCCAGGCAGGTGCCTGGAGATTTAGCTTCAGAATCCACTGAAGGACGACCCAAACACTTCAAAGGGAAAAGCGTGAAAACACTTCCTTGATCTTGGGATGAGGTTCATCGATCTGAACAACGTCCGTGTTCATGATGAGATCATGTAACGCCTTCTTATCTGGTCTCAAAAACGCCATTACAAAGCCAAGCAGGAACAAGATTTTGGATAAGAGTTTAGCACCTCCACGCGAAAAGGCATCCCCAAAGCTCAGCTTTCGACTGGCATTGCCGCGAATCACTTTCAGTCCGCATAGCTTTTTACCAACGGTGGCCTGATCCTCATCACTCTCAAAGTAAGCATGGTAGAGAATGAATACCAGGGCATAGAGGAGTTGGAAGATGAACTGGTTCAGCAGTGGTCCGACCAGGGGGATATGTAAAAGGACAAAGCCCAGGGTGAAGATGTAGAGGAGACCCAGGATGGTGCTGGAAATAGCGATGAGAATCCAGTCGATCAGGTAGGCCAAACTTCGCAGCGATAAAGGTGCTAAATCAGGGCCGGTGTCTTTTTGCTTTTCTTTCTGCTGAATCGGTTCAGGTTCCATGGGCGAATCTCCTCCCCTATATTATATACTCAAATTGAAGTGTTCTACCCGAGTTCCCGGACAAAACAAAATCTTAGGACTTCTGTGTTCATCTGTGATTGAACCTACCCGTGGGTGAAACCAAAGCTTTGCGGTATAGTAGGGGCTTATGCTTGAACGTTTAACCATTCGACAAAAACTGGTAGCCATTCTTTTGGCAACCTGTAGCGTGGCGGTTTTGCTATCCGCGATAGCCTTCATGATTCTATCTGAATTCACCCTGCGTAATTTAGTGCAAAAGGAAATTGTCAGTCTATCCGGAGTCATCGGATATAACGCACAGGCCTCATTGGAATTCAAAGTGGGGGAGGATGCACAGAATATTCTCAATGGTTTCAGCACTCGAGAGTCGGTGATCTTCGCTGGAATTTATACCGCTGATCGAGTTCCTCTGGCCGAATACCGGCGCTCGAAAGATTCTACCCAAAAATTCATTCCCAAACTACCTTTGAGGGAATTCTCACACATTGACGAATTTTTACATGTTTCCCAGCCGGTTAGCCTGGACGGGAGACTGCTGGGATTTGTCTATATCCGAGATGATATGCGTGAAATTCATACCCTCAGGCTGCAGACATTTGGAATGGTTCTGTTGTTTCTGTTAGCCGCCCTTTTTGTCTCCTATTTGCTCCTTATCAAACTGCAGGCTTTAATTTCGGGGCCGATCATGAATTTGGCCGAAACAGCCCGCCAGGTTAGTGAGGAAAAAAATTATTCTTTGAGGGCTGTTCAGGAGACTCAAGATGAAGTTGGATTTCTTATCGAATCCTTCAATTCCATGCTCGATCAAATTGAGCTGCGGGACGAGGATCTCGTACGCTCCAATAAAGAATTGGAACAATTTGCTTATGTAGCCTCCCATGATCTTCAAGAGCCTCTGCGAATGATTTCAAGCTACCTACAGCTTCTTCATCGCAGGTACCAGGGAAAGCTTGACGCAGATGCTGATGAGTTCATTGGATTTGCTGTAGATGGGGCCAAACGAATGCAGGTCCTCATACAGGATTTACTGGCCTTTTCCCGGGTAGGGACACGAAAAATAGAGCTGCAGCAAGTCAAAGTTGGCAAGATTCTAGAGGAAGTGAAAACCACTCTCAATCCTTTAATCAAAGACACGAAGGCCAGCATCCATGTGGGAGACCTTCCGGAGATTCTTGGCGAACCAAATCTCCTCAATCAGCTATTTCAGAATCTTTTAACCAATGCGATTAAATATCATGGAGAGAAGGATCCTGAAATTTTTATTTTAGCGGCTAAGGGTGATCACGAATGGATCTTTTCTGTTCGGGACAATGGAATAGGAATTGATTTGGAATTTGCTGAAAAGATTTTTGTCATCTTTCAGAGACTGCATACAAAAGAAGAGTATCCCGGTACGGGAATAGGCTTAGCCATTTGTAAGAAAATTGTCGAACGTCTGCATGGCAAAATCTGGTTTGAATCCGTGAAGGGTGAATCCACTACCTTTTATGTCAGTTTTCCCCTACGAGAGGAAACCCATCCGGTAAGTGCCTGGGATGCTTATCAGGAAGTCAGGGGCCACGGAACAACTTAGGCCTGAAAATGACCTAGTGCTTCTTCTTCGGTTTCAAAAATTTCCGACTGATCCAGCAGACCCATGGAATCAAAGGCTTCATGAACCAATTCGCTTAGGCCGATGAAAACCACATCGCCCCCGCTATCTTCAGCATCTTGCTTAAAGGACCAGATGAGACCTAGCTGAGCAGAAACGAGATAGTTAACCTTATGAAGATCCAATATCATCTTTCTATTACCCTCGCCGAACTCCTTTATGAAAAGACCTCGAAATGCAGACAAGTGACTATATTTAAGGTCGTCATTCAAAGAGATATATACGATTCCGCCTGGGTGGGCCTGCCGGCGCTGCACAAGGGAATCGATCGCGGTATTTTGTTCTTCAGACATAGGTACTCCAACACTTCATTTTAATCACAGAGATTGAATGTAGCAACACTCACTCAACCATGCAAATTGAAACCGGCCTAAAAGCTTGGCAAGCTTCATGGAAATGTGACCGTATACGGGTTAAAATTAGTTCTGAAAGCTCAGGTCGAGGCGATGTGAAACTGCATTGCCTGGGGTGAATTTGATGATTTCCTAGATATGCAGAACTTACCAAAAATATTTCCTGAAAAAGAAGAAATCATTCTTGATCCGCTAGTCACCAAATCTCCAGAAGAGAGTTCCATTGCGCGCAACAATTTTATGTTGATCAAGGGCAGAAAGGCCTTCCGAACTCTACGGAATTTATTAGGAGAGAAAACCATCCTTGAGGATCAGCAAAGATTGAAAGATTGCTACCGCATGATGGTTTGTTTAGAAAAGGAAATGCAGACCCTTCCAGAAGGATTGTTAGAGTGTCTGAAAAGTAATGATCCCGGGATTGTCAAAAAGGGATTTCTCTACTGCCTGAATAAAAAAATTCCCTGCTTTGAAATCCTACGGGAAAAGCTTGAGAGCATGAATCAGCCAATTCTAAGAGCCTATTTCATTCGACTAATGGCCCAGTTCTGGCCGGCTTACCATAGAGATATTTTTACTTTTTTCTCTGATGAAGACAATCGAGTTCGCCTTACAGCCATGAGAGAACTTGCGGCGTCTGCTGGCGTAGACAACTCCCTCTACTTTCCCATTTTTGTCTGGTATAGCTTCCAATCTGACGAGTCTTTGTCTCAAGAGAGCCAAAGACTACTCAAAGAACTACCTGAGAAAACCTTTTGTATGTTGCAAGACGAACTCACCAGGTCCCCAAATAAGGAGAGAAATAGGGTTGCCAGAGAGTGTCTTCATATTCACCAGGATAGGGGGAGGGCCAGGGAAGGGGTGTCCTCAACCTGTGATGTCGATAATGTAAACCTGAGAACCAGGCCTGAAACAGTCCCTTCGTTAAAGCGCTTGAAGCAGCTGGCGATCAACCTTGACGTTGATAAATCGGATTATTTTTTACAGTTCCTTTCTCATGAAAATCCTGAATTCGTGGAAACTGCCATTCTGGCACTAAGCAAAAACCGAAGAATATATGAGGATAACTTCACTATTGTTCAAAGGACTCTGGTTAAAATGAGTCATCACAGTGCCCTTGCACAAAATCGAAAAGCTCTTGCGATTATAGGATTCCTTGAGGATGTTCGCTTCATTGACCTTGTTTCTTTCACCATCTACAAACTGGCGGACAAACCCATTCTGCTCCACCATCTGATTGATCGAACCCTTGGATATTGGGCTACGAAGTCTGAGGCTCTTAATGAGGTTTTGCTGGAATTTCAGCGTTCCCATGAAGATTTTGAAAACTGGGACGCTGAGCACATTCAAGACGAGGTAATGGATGGGTGGGATTTGTTGTCTCAATTGAAAGAATCGCTCACTTCTACGGATGAAGGTTCCATGCGAAGAGATTTGGAGCGGCTCTCCCCGAGTCTTAGCGGTCTGGATTCCAAGGAGCTTCTAAAGCTCTTGCGCTTAACCCTAAAACGACCCCTTTCCACGGAAATTACTTGCCTGATTCTTGAAAAATTCGGCCTCTTTGCTTACCGCTATGAGTTTGAGTTTTTGTATCCCTATCTTGACCATAAGGAGGGCGAGGTAGTCGCATCGGTGGTGAAAGCTCTGGGAGAACAAAATGATCTGAGGGTCTTAAACAGGGTTCTTAAGGCTGTTCAAGAGGATCTTACCCTTCCCCATAACACAAAAATACTGGAATACGGATTTTCTCTTTTAAAGCGAATGCGCCCAGAATCTGCCCTTGTTGCATTGCAGAGCCTGGCGGAAGGGAATGCTAATAATCGAAAATTATTTTATAGGGAAATCACGCAATGGGAGCAACCTCCAACAGAGCTTAAAACCTATCTAATGGACAGGCTGAGAGCGGAAAATTCTGAACAGTTTATCGAATGTGTCTTCGGTTTTTTCAAAGAGCATGGTAACCGGTGGGACATCTCCCTGATGGAAAAGAATAGATCAGAATGTGTTGAAAAGAAAAAGGCTCAACTTTTTCAGACCCTCATCGACATAATCCTGAGAAAGAGAGAAACCTAAACCTGACGATGATGAATGGCAACAAAGGTGGAATCGTCTCCCACAGGTGCATCACCGCGGAACTCACTCACATTTTCCATCAGAGAATTAATCATATTCTGAGCCGACTGATTGCGTAGTCTTCCGATCTCCAAGATAAGCTTTTCCAATCCATAAAATTCCTGCCTGGAATTCTGACACTCCACAATGCCATCGGTATAAAGAACCAGCCAGTCCCCCGGTTGAAATTTGATTTCCTTTTGTTCAAAACCACGCCTGTTTCGCATGCCTAATGGGACACCCTTTGCAGACAGTAGGGTGGGTTCGACTGCGTCTGCGGGCCAATAAATCATTTTATTGTGACCTGCGGTAGTGAAATTCAAATCAGAGGTCTGAAGATTTATCTTTGCCAAAAAGAGAGTTGAGAATAGCTCACTCTTTCCCTGGGACAGGAGAAATTCATTTACCTTCATCAGCAGAGCATCCAGAGATTCTTCGCCATAGTAGAATCTTCTCAGGGCTGCTTTGCAGGAGGCTCCGTATAAGGCCGGTCCAATTCCTTTGCTGGAGACATCCGCTACTGCAACACCGATGGTATCGGTATCCTTGGCCTCAAAGAAATCGTAAAAGTCGCCCCCCATGTAGCGCGCTGCCACAAAAGTCCAGCCAAAATCCAACAGTCCCCCTGTATCAGGCGCTCTTAGGGGCATCATGTCCTCTTGGATTCCCTGGCCTTCGACATTATCCCCCTTGATTTCATCCAGAATCTCCTTTCGCACCAGGATCTCAACTTCTGATAGAAAGCTCTCCAGAAAGGACTTCCAGCGTTCTAGGAAAAGGGCCGCTTCTTCCACATCCAGGAAGAAGAAACCCCGCAAGGCAACTTCCATGATTTCACTCTTTACTTCGCTGCTCTGCTTCCTACTTTGGATTCGGCAGCCAACATAAGTGCGACCCTCCAAGGAAAGACTATTCCAGCTATGGGAGGGCTTATTGCTTCGAGTCGGCAGGTTTAGAAGTTTCCTGGTCAATCGTGCCGGGTTATCCCCTGGTTGATTAGATGCTAAATAGGCAAACTTCTGTTCGGATTCCCCCTCAAAAAAGCCCAGAACGGCAAAAGGACATGCGAGCATCTCACAAGTTTTCTTCAATCCTTTCGGTAAGGAGTGCGCGATTTTTTTCCCATCCAACATATCTCGCTGAAGGGTTTGTATGACCTCCATCTGTGTGATCTGGTTGGCTACCTCAAGACTCATGGTGTCAAAACCCTGGTTCATGATGGATATTTCGCACCAGATCGCTGATATAGGCAAGCTCTCAGCTCTCCTGCCGGGAATATAGCCCCGAACCCTGGAAGAAAATTTTTCCATTGGTTTTAACAAGAGTCTTGTAAGCAGGGTTCCAAGACCCAAAGCCAGGAGAGTAGCAACAAGTACCAGGGCCAGGAGAACGATCTTTAGGTCTCTGATTCCAGAGTAAACAAGGTCTTTGTGAATTGTCAGGAAATAGAACCGTCCAGCTAAAACGGTGGAGGGTATCAGAGTTGCAAGTTGAGATTGGGTATTTCTTTGCAGGGTCAATTTAAGCGGCAGTCTGGGAGCTTGTAACCATTCGTTCAGATTCTTTCTTTCTTGTTTAGAAAGTTCATTGTCAATTTTGGCAGTGAATTGCTTAAGGTCTTCTCCAGAATGAAATACCTGAAGCTTTGTATTGCGCTTCCAGATGGAATTTTGATGAATTCTCAAGTACTGATAATGGGTTTTGAATCCCAGCAGGTACAAAGCCAATGAGAGGGTACTTGAAAGTGTGGGGCCTGGATCATTCTCTGCGTTGGGGTACCTGGTTTTTATGAATCCTCTATGGAGTTGTCCAACGAGTGGATCCGCTTCTAAAAACTCTGCTTGGAAGCCTTCCAATCCCAAAAGGGAAAAATTCTTCTCCAAAGTTATAGCGATTGCTTTCAAATTTGTTTGGTGGGAATCCGGGAAGTCCGAGCCGATATGCACTCTAAAATTCGTATTTACAAGACAAGCATAATAGTTCTCCAACCTTTCTTCGGTGAGAAGTCCCAGGACCAGGAGATCTGGTGGCGGAGAGAGGCCGATACCATAGAGAAAGCCAAATTGCTCGTCAGGAAAAAACTCAATGAAAATGTCCAGCGTTCTAGGTCCGGTCTTATATTCAAAATTCTGCTTGAAACCCTGTTCAAACTGCGCACCTCCCAACAACTGGAGTGTTCTTTGGGTATCTGGACTTTCAGACAAGATGGAATTGGTCGCATATTGTCCTACCATATGAAGAAGACCCTTTAGAGCTAGCCACTCCCTGTCAGAAACCCATTTGTAGCTTTCAGGTTCCTCAAAGCCCAAAAGGAAAAGAGCATCCTTGGGGAATAAAGTCTTGGCAATCTGTCCTCGAAAGAGGCTCCAATTTTGACTCTTCCATTCAAGCAGTTCCACAATAGGGAATTCATAGGGGTCTACGAGCATGCCTAAAATTAGCCAGTCTTCATAGTCCATGGCCTTGCCCTCACTAGCGGCAATGGTTTCAAGAAAACGGGAAACTTTGGAATTACGGCTGGTGTTCTCGGCAAGGTCCCCCATCGAAACTTTTAAGTCTTCGATTAGTTCCTCAAGGGATCGTTCTCCCGCCGGAGCTTCCTGGTTTGCAGTTTTTTTGATGGTATGAACCAGATCGAACCGGACCTTTCTTACTCTCTCAATGGCTACTCTAAGTTCGGAGAGTCTTTTGCTGAATTCATCGGGGCCAGCCTGATTTGAAAGCTCGCGGTTAAACGTGCTCAACAAGTTCTTTTCCCGTAGTAGTTGGCTAATTTCTTCAGGCTCAATGTTTTCAAGGAATTTGGACCGCAGGAGAACCCTTTCATGGTAGCTGTCATAGAGCCTTAGAAAATCAGATACCGCCTGACGGCCTTCTGAGTTGGCTTGAGAATCCCCAAGCGTTAGGAGTCTCTGCCTATCTGAGGCTGGAAATAGATTCCCGGTCACAAATTCATGAATATCCCGGGGCTTTGGCTGAGCCCATTCGAAGCCGATCACCTGAAGCCTGATGGGGAGGTTTTTTTCATTAGCCGGCAAGTTCATTTGCTCGGTTTGAAAGCCCATATAAGGAATGATTCGATCAACTAAAATTCGACTTAAAATCTCCAAATCGAGAGAGCTCACATCTGGCTCTTCGCTAAGTTCCCTGGCCAGATCAGCGCTAAACTTCTGAGCACATTTCAGCGCGAGGTTTTGATAGCCGGGCAGGAATTGATTCTTATAGAAATTATCCAGTTCCAGAGTTTGGGACAAATGCAGATCGAAAACTGTCTGCTCGATAATCTTCTTCCGATTTGTGAAGGATTCCAGGGTAAAAACCAGGAGCGTACCAAGGGGAATCAACAAAAGTAGAAGGAGCAAAAAGGAAAATAGGGTGCTCATTTTTGAGGGCAGCGCGAAACCTCTCACAATCCTAATGCCTCCTGAGATTGATCAGGGTTAGATCGTCAGGGGCGTGAACTCCCTGTCGAAATTCTTCCAATTCCTTCAATAGAGCGTCTTGGAACTCAAGAGAAGTAAGAGAAAGATGATTCAGGACAAATGCCTCCAGTCGTTTTAGCCCATAGATCTCCAAATCAGAATTTTCCATACCGGTAACTCCGTCTGTATAAAGAACAAGACGATCCATCGGCTCTAAAGCCAATTGTTGTTCAGAGAACGCGATACCTTCAAACAAGCCAAGGGGAATTTCCCGCGAAGTAAGCTGGTCAAGAGAGCCGTCGCCTCTGGCAAGAAGCATCTTGTTATGTCCGGCAATGGAGTACTTCATTTCATAGCTTTTCAAATCCAGATCAAGACAGAAACACGTTAGAAACATGTAAGGAAAATTCTCAGCACACATGACTTCATTCAATTCACCAAGCAAGCCTCCAAGATCCGTACCGTACTCTTTTTGGCATAGAAGTCGGAAAGTCGTTCGAGCTGTCATCCCAAATAGCGACGAGCCGATCCCCTTTCCAGCCACATCGGCAATGATCATGATCAGGTGCGACTGATCCGGGGTGAGAAAAAAGTCGTAGAAGTCGCCAGCGAGCCTCCTGGCGGCGAGGAAATAGTGAGAGAGTTCAAACTCGTCAGGAAGGGGAGGGGGATTGGCAGGAAGTAGAGCTCTCTGCGTCTCTTCCCCCTTTCTAGAATCGGAGAGAATTTGATTCAGAACATCTTTAACCACAACAGAGCGCAAATGCCTCACTACATTTTGCAAATAAAGAAGATTGGAAATTTTCTGAGAGCTGGCCAGAAATAGCACGCCATAAATATTGATCTCCTCCGTCTCTCTTGGTTGGGAGACGATTAACAGGCCATGTTCTTCTTTGAGTTGTGCCTCTGCCAGAGCCTCCCCGGATATTCTCAAAGTGGCGTCTTCTGATGTCCTGGAGGAGAGAATTAAGTCCAGAATCTTCTCATGGTCGGGGGGCTCTTCTTTACACTCATGCCAGAAATATTTCCTGGAATCTCTAGAAACACTTCCTTCAAAAAAACCAGCGACCCCAAAATCAAAATGGAGGCTTTTGCAGATTTGAGTAAGCACCTCCTGAATAATTTCAGTACATTCCCTGCCCTGGTTGAGTTGATCATTGATTCCACGTGCCGACTGAAGGGACTCTATACGTATGCTGACCGATTCAGCCATTTCATTGAATTGGTCAGCTAATATTTGCAGATCTTCTACAGGCTGGTTGGGCATGCGTTTGGAATATTCGCCCTGGGCAAGTGATTTGATGCCATCTCCCAGAACTGCCAATGGGTTAATCAGGCGTTTGAAAAGTATATTCAGAGGGATGCCTAGAATTAGAATCGAAAGTAAAAAGAGAAAAGAGAGCCAGGCAGCTTCCTTTCGAAGGGGTGTGTAAAGCTCAGAAATCGGTTGATAAAGAAAGAACATTCCTGAGGAGAATGCTGCGGAAGGGTAAAGGGTTCCGCAGTATTTTTTATCATCACGGGAAAAAAGAAAATGAATGGGGGTCTTTTGAAGGATCGCCAGACGCGCTATATCCTCAATCTGCAACGGTTGAATTCCCGGTCTGAAGAAGTGTTTTTGAATTTGCTCCAGGAGCTGGCTGGAATTGATTTCATTGGATCCAGTCACCGGGTTAAAGATCCCTAAAACCTTGTCTATAGTGACTTGATTCCCGCTGGACACGAGACCCTTATAGTTTCCCTTATTCAGTTCAATGGCCTGGTGTTGAAAAAATTTAAACCTGGGACTCATTCTTTTTGTTGGGTTGGAGGGAATTCTCTGATCTTTGTTGTACTTGAAGAACTCCAATTCCATCCCACTTCCCTCCAGAGCTTCAAGAATCTCAAGCGTATCTTCACGCACTAAGTTGAGAGCCTTTCCACCCTGGGGCCAGGTGAGCTGGTCGAAGAACAGGTTTTCGCGAGAATCGAAATTACTAAGGATGAAAAAGATAGCCCTTGGAATCTCCATGGTGCTAGCGGGTTTTAGATATTGCTGATAAGCGTAAGTTCGAGGAAACACCGTGAAGTAAAATTCAATTCCCCTCTCCAGGAACGTCATAGGAATAAACTTATCTTGAGAGAGTTTAAAATCTAGATTGAAAGTGGCATCTGGTACGTTCATAGCAAAGTGATAAACAGGTGGACCAAAGATGTAGATACGAAATAGCCTTTGTACCAAGCCCTTGATCACTCCCCAAAACATTCGACTAACCTCATCTTCAAGATAAAAAACCGGGTGCATTGGAAGGGTATGGAAAAAGTCGCGGAGTTTGTTTTGTTCCAGAAAATCATCCAACTCCCCTTGAATAGTAAAAGCTCGAGTGGTTTTCGTTGTTAGAATATTTTCATAGGTAAAGCTCTCAGGATATGTGTTCTGCATCCGTTGGGAAAATAAGCTGTGTTCCAGTACAAAAACCTGCAAGAGGAGTGGACTTTGGAAGGAGACAACCTCTTTTCCAGGTGGGTAAATGGCCTGAGTAATTTTCTTTTTAAAGCGTAATCTAAATTTACTATAGGCAAGGAGATGCTTCGTTTTCTGCCGGGGATGAAAATCGAGATATTCACTGTAGTATTCGGATTGGTTCAACCATAAGCTGTCCCGCTTTGAGCCCGGAAATCGTCTGAATACAGGATCTCTTGAAAATTGCCGCACCAGTCCTCGCAAGGTTTCACAGTAGAGATCATAGGCTTCTTCAATCTCGCCTACTCCTCTTAACTGGTGCTCGAAAACCTTATCCTGTATCCTCTGGGCCTGCACCAGAAAACGATCCAACATCATTCTGAAAAGAAAAAAGAGAGGTACGATAAGCGCCAGAGCAAATCCTGCTCTGACGAGATTTTTGAGACGGATTTCCATGGTTCCAGAGGATTTGGCACAGGCCTGTTGAGATCAGTGCCTGGCTGGTGAACTATAACGTAAAGCAAGTGGTTTACCCACTTGTAGGTTCATACTCAAGAAGGCTCATTAGCAGATGAGTTTAGGAATCATAAGATTCCGTTTTGTCTGGGAACCCGGGCAAAACACTTCATTTTGAAGTATATATCAGAAAGGGGAATTCTACATGAAAACGGCCTCTGGCTTTTCTCTTGTTGAGATCATTTTCACTTCTACCATCCTGCTCGGTACCGGTATGTTCTATCTTTTTAGCATCAGCAACCTGGAAGGCGGAAAGAGAGACTCCACCGCTCAAAATCATGCTAACTATTTGGGAAGTATGATCCTCTCCAAAATTCTCTGGCAAATTGAAAATGAAGGGATTCCATCAGTTCCCCAGTTTGAAGGGATGAGTTTGACAGAATTATTAAATCGACAGGTTTTCATTCCCGAAACCATCGGAATTAGCGAAGAGAGTCGACCCATACTCCAGGGGACTGAAACCAATTCCAGATACTTCAGGGACCAGGTGCTTTTTTCAGAAAAAGTTCAGACTCTTAAAATCCAAAATCCGGTACTCTACCGAGACCTTGCAAAGATGAGGGTATCCGTAGATTGCGAGTCTCTTGAGGGAGAAAGCCAGCCTGAGATAGCCCAGGTCACTGTGAGAGTGTATTTTACTGATCCCGTTGCCGGGTCCGTGGAATTATCCGAGCGAACCGGAAAATCGATCCAGCTTCGTAGTCTTGTTTACCATGAACTTTAAAAGACAGATTCAGTTTTCGGCTTTTACGCTGGCGGAGCTGATTGTGGCCAGCAGTATTAGTTTAGTACTCATTGTAATCATATACTCCCTCTATTTCTTCTCAATAAGCTCTAGTCAAAGGCTCAACGCACGTGATCGTGCAGAGCATCGAATCCAGGCTCTATTCTCAAGAATGGGACGAGAAATCGAGGAAGCCAAGAGGGTGGTAGCACCTGTTCAAGGAGGAAAAGGCAACAAACTGATCATCATTAACAGGGATGGATTGCTCGTGATGTTTCACCTGAGCAAAGAGGACTCTGCAAGCGAAGGCTTGCTATCGTTGGAGAGGAGTCTCCTTGGAGAGCCTGGGATTCAAGCTTATGAGCGGGATGAATATTCCAATTTCTTAGGTCGTAATAGTCCCTTTTCTTACCCATTCATCAAGGAGTTTAGAGTGTCCACAGCCTCCTCGAACTCAGGCAAGAGTGCCGGGTTGGTTACCTTGTTGATAAGCACCTATATTCAGGATCAAAGGGTCAAAGGTATAGATCCTTTAAGATCTCCTTATCTAACCTATATAAATGCCTTCCGACTTCTTGGAAATGAGTATGACTGGATACCGACCTTGTAAACTTCATTCTAGTAATAGGGGAGTTATGCTGATTTTTGTGATCGGTTTGTTGTCTCTGCTCGGTCTGGGTATTTTTCTTCTGCAGGGTGAGCAAAATACCCTGCAGAAGAAATTCGCGCATAGGCGTATTGTAGATGCGATGAAACGCGCTGCCCGGGCGAGTCTTGCGGTGGTTTACCAACAATTAAGCAAAGATGATTGGACCCACAGAATCTATCGGTCGCAGCCCGCTGAAGGACAGGGGGTTTTTACCCTTGATGGCAATGAAATCCACTATTATTTATGTGATGTAAAGAGTGCTGCTCCGTTAGCAGTTACATCTCCAAATCTCACAGATATCCTCATTAAAGTCAGCACACAAAGAGGGGCAAGAAGATTCCATCGGATCTATCATCAAAGGCTCTTTTTTCGCTCATTGCAAAGGTTGGGAAGTAGGCCATTTGCATTCTCTGCGCTGGTAGAAATCGGAATAGATGAGGATCTCAGAGATGCGGATATTCGCGAGACCTTCTCCGATGAGATATCGCGCAGAGAGGCAAATGCAAAAGCGGAGCTACCTCGCAGTGAAGTGGTCTCCCGTGAGTTGGTTAGCCAATTCGGCTCTAATTTCGAAGGGAAGGCTGATCAGATACTCAGTAAAGCTGTAAACATAGGGGGTCTTCAGGACATTTTGACTTATGAGAATGTGATTTCAAAGAATTTCCAGTTACTACGAAATGAAACGATATTTCATTCCCGCTATCCTGGAGATTTCAGGAAAATCGACCGGGCATTGAAATTGATTCTAGAGGCTCTGGCCGCTGCCAGGGAACAGGATGGGACTGTACATGGAGAGATTAATATACCCAGATCTATGTATCTTCTGGGTATTTTGCTCCTGAAGACATCGGCTTGTATAGATGATTTAGATCTGGGAAAGTTGGCCGAAACTCTGAGAGCCGCTTCTCTCATTCCTTCTTTGAATTTGGAAGCGGTTGATTTGATTCAAAAGCAGGTCAGAAAAAGGAGTCGATTTCTCAGTAAGACGCGGGATCAGTTCGCTATGGATTTGATTCTCAAATCCAGGAAGTTCTTGGAGCAAACTAAAGAATTCTATCCAGCTAGTTTTGAAGCTCCCTATATCTTGATTCCACTGCTAAAGTCCTATCTTCTTGAAATTGATTATTCCGACAATGCTCCTGAGCTCAAACAACAGGCAATGAAGATTTTGGAGGAGCTGAGACTTCATCATCAGGGCTGGTACCCTGGTCGCGGGCATGAAAAAATAGAGGAGAACGGGCTGATTCTAACGCAACTGGAAAAGACCATCGCTGACTATAGTGAGAAGCTGGATACACAAAGAATTGATACCAACGAAATTCTCGAACAAGAGATTTTCCAACCTCGCTATCAACATCGCGTTCTCGCTCATGAGGATAAGTTATGGCTCTTTGGAGGAACGAATGGGGTTAAAATTTTTCAGGATGTTTGGGTGTCGAGAGATGGCAAGACCTGGAAGAAAATCCATCAAATTCAACCTTATCCCCGTCGCCACGGCCATGAAGTCATTCGATTTGGTGAGGAATTTTGGATCATTGGGGGAATGGGAGCCTCCGCTGAGATGCGAAACGATATTTGGACCAGTAGGGATGGCTCTCACTGGCATAAAAAATTCTCTCATGATATGCAGGCTACGAACCAAAGGGATTCAACTCGAAAGGAGCATTTTTACCCCCGCGCCTTTTTCAATGCTTTTAGCCTGGACGGCAAAGTCTATCTTCTGGGCGGCGCGACCAGTCCGATCCTGGCTGAAAAGTTTGATGTATGGGAATATGAAGATTCTCGTGGTTTTATTCGACTTCCTTCAAATGGAAAAGGTGCCACGTGGGGAATACGCTGGTTTGCCAGGGCGACTGTTTTTCAGGAAAGAATCTGGCTGTCCGGGGGCTGGGTCCATCGTAGAGATGGAGATGATACAAACGACTTAGGAGTTAACAACGAAATATGGAATATAGGAGGATTGAAAAAATTTGGATTGAATCTCTGGGAGATCCAGCACGAAAACACCTGGGATGAACTCACCTGGTCTCCTCGTCTTTCGCATGAATTTTTGGAGTTTCATCATCGGTTGTGGATCATCGGAGGACTCTATAATAGTAATCTGATGGAATTTCCTGATTCGTCTTCTCCAGTACCGGATATATGGTCGTCGGAAGATGGGAAAAAGTGGGCGATAGAGAAGAATGTATCCTTGCCCTACCCGGCAAGTATTGCAGCAGCAAGGTTTAATCGGCGAATTTTTGTATTGGGGGGCGTTGATGGTAGAGAAACTGAATTGTCGCCGTATATTTTTTCATTTGGCTATAGGCTTAGACCCATGGATTCTTTTTAATGTCTTTGGACTTTCCTGACAATCTCCTTAATTTGCATCCAGCGATCAGGGGGCATTTATATCTACAGGTGGCACTTTCCGGTGAGGATCATCTGGTCAAAGGAAAAATCTTACTAGAAGCCTTTCATAAGGAAGGGCATCCGGGTATCAAGGCCATTATTCGCGAGTTTCTCAATGGCCTTATCAAAAGGGAGACTCCCCGCGGGCAGGATGAAAATTTCAAGCGTTTGATCAAGGCACTTGATTGTCCTGATCCCCAGATTGTCAAACGAGCCTTTCTCTACGCCCTGAAACATGAACGCGAAGATCTTCTTCCTGCGATGCAAGCCGTGGCCAGAAAATCTAAATCCATGTTTTTTCAATCCTGTATTATCCGGCTCATTGGAAGTTTTGGCATCAGGTATTTCTCATTGATTCCTCCGTCCTTAGCTAGCAAGAATCCCACTCTCATTAGAGTATGTCTTGAATCGATAGAGCGGATGGGTGCCCAGGGGTGCCTTAAGATTTATCCGAGCCTGGTAGCGTTCTGTCGCCATCCCTCTAAGGAAATCTCTACTCTGAGCATTTCCCTGCTACAGTCCATACACCCAAAGGTGCATGAGGTTCTCCTTACTCAGTGGATCCAAGAGGATCAGACAGCTTTGCCATGTGTGGCCCATGCTATGAAGGTTTTACCCCATACACATAGCCTGTTTGAGGCGTTACCAGGCTTAGCTGAAGAAACTCGTCAGAGTCTGGAAGTCGACTTCGAGGGGAAAACCCTACTATCAAAAGACCAAAATGAGTCTCAAGGTGAACTGATTCCGAAGAATCTTGGAAACTCCTTTCCCGCCATGGTGAAGCATCTTCAAGGCTTGGCACCGGAGAGCTTTTGGGCTGCTTTGAAACAACTTAAAACTCAGAATTCCCATGATGGGATCGAGAGTTTTCTATACCATTTTTCTAAGCATAATAATCCGGAAAAAAGACTGATGGTGACCCACTTCATTGCTCAAAATCCCGGCTTAACTGATGAGACAGTACTTTTGGCTCAATTGGAAGATAGTGATGTTCGCTGCGCTGGAGCAGCGATTATCTCACTAGGTACCAATCCCCAGTTCAAAGAAGATTATCGCAAGGAACTAAACAAGGCTCTTTCCCGCCTGGCGAGGGATCGTAGCTTGGAATTTCGAGCTCAAGCCCTCCATTGCATTGCCATACTCCAGGATGAAAAATTTTTGGAAATCTTGGAGTTTCTCATCTTTGGCAAAGCGGGGGAAATGCAAAATGCCGTCCGATCACGATTGAGGGGGTGGGCATCATTTAGCGAGCCGGTTCGGGAACTGGTGCAGCGATTTGAGGAGGTCTCGCAGGAATTCAAAGAGTGGGATAGCTCCCTTGAGGGAGAGTGTCAGGATCTGGCTCAAGCAGAAACATGGCCCTCCATACACCCTGATGTGAAAGAAGTACCTATTAACCCGGATAAAACGGATTGTGATGCACCAAGAGAAGTAATTCTTAGCAATCTCATGCTAACGGATACACCTGATAAGGTAGATCTCATCTCCTCATTGATTCCCAGGGAAACCCACCTGGATTCGAGAAGAAAAATGCTTATATGTTTAGAGCAACTTAGTGAATCCAGAGCGTCCGAAATATCACTTCCCAAAGACATGGAAGCAGGTTTGATTGACGATGATTTCAACTCAACCAAGAAGGTTCTCATTTATTGTGTGAATCAAGGTCTTCCCTGTCCTGAGAGTCTCAAGAAAAAGGTGAAATCTCTTGACGTATCTTATTTAACTGTTTGTCTTATCCGTCTTGCCGCCATGCATTGGCCGCGCTGCCACGAGGAAATGCTTGAACACCTGCGTAAAGATGACCAGAGAATCATCATCACCACCCTCAGAGAGATGTTCAATTCTTTTGGCTTTGAGAACTCAATCTATTTTCCGTATTTGGCCTGGTTCAGCATTCATCCCAATCGCTCCGTAGCCCAGGTGGCCAAGTCCCTCCTGGCCAAAATTCCCAACCCATCCCTTTGTTACCTTTATTCCCAAATGGCTGTATCCAAAAACACTGATCGACAAAGAACAGCCTTGCTCTCGGTTCAGTCTTTAAAGGAAGAGGGCTTGGATTCCGTCTTGGAGACCCTGGCCCAGTCCTCTGAGATGACTATTGCCTATTCTGCCGGTGCCTTTCTTAAGGAAAGTCAAAAGAAATCCAGCTCTAGAATAGAGCAGGAGAAATCAATCCTGGCTATGCAGGTTGCAGAGGTTCGTACCAGGGCCACTGCGGGAAATGGGCCCGATTCTCTTGCGGCTTTGAAGCAGTTAGCGGAGGCGAAAGATTCCCCCGATTTTTTTCTTCAGTTTCTGGAGCACAATGATTCGGAGTTCCTTCAGATCGCGATTCTGGTCATTCATACGGACCATGAAATGTATCTTGAGAATTTTAAGAGAATTCAAAAGGCTTTGACTCATCTAGGAAGAGCAAAAGATCTCGATCTTAATATCAATGCATTGAATATCATGAAAGTCCTGGAAGATGAGAACCTTCTGGAGACCATTACCTTTATTTTGTTTCTGTTATTAAATAAGACGGACCAGGCACCGGTTCTGGCGCATCAGACTCTCTCTTGGTGGGCAAATAGATCCCAAAGGGCTCGCGAGGTACTCCTGCAGTTTCAACAATCGCAAGTAGCTTTCGATACATGGGATGAGCGCGAAAACAAAGATCCACTCCTGCTCAACTGGCTGTTCCTGAATCTGCTCCTGGAGACATTGCTAGGCAGTGATGAGGCAAGGAAACTGAGTCTTTTGAGCCAATTGCGACCTGGCAATGAGCAGCTTGATGAAAGCGAAGTAATTCGGATTTTAAAAGAAGGACTGGGGCTCGAGCAAAGTACGGAAATAATCTCCCAGATATTGCTACAGATTGGCCGGTTTTCCTATTTCGATGAATATTCTTTCGTAAAACATTATCTGGATCACGAAAATCTCCAGGTGGCTACCAGTGCTGTCCGAGCCCTCTGTGAGATGAAAAACTTACGCGTTCTTGATAGGGTGTTGCCCCTTCTTGAGGAAGACATCTCTCAGGGGCATAATTTGGAAATTCTTCAAAGTGCCTTGCCGCTGCTTAACCATGAGTCTCCCGACCTGGCACTAGAAGCGCTCAAGAAAATGTCAAGAGGAGATGAGCGAGCTCAGAATGTTTTCATCAAAGAATTGGAAACCTGGGGGAACCCATCAGATGACCTGAAAATCCACTTGATTCAGTTAATGCAAAAGAACTCATCAGAGTTTCTCTGTGAATCTGCCTTTCGAGCCATGAACCAATATGGAAGCTCGACAGATTTGGTTTTAATAAGCAGGGCGAAGGAAGAGGTTAAAAACCCCGAGAGAGGTGAGCTACTGTCTGCTCTGGCCACCTCTATTGATAGGAGACTGAAAACCGAATTTCGGACTAAAAGGGAAGAAGTCAAAGCCTGGGTTCAAAAAGTCGAAGAAAAAAAGACCACCAAGGCGAGGGGGCGGCTCTGGGTTGCGTTGGCGGCTTCTTTGGTAATGGGAGGTTTTTTTCTTTATGCCATCATTAAATCCGGGACAAATCCATCACCATCTAAAGAGATGGGGGCTACACGGGTTGTCGAGCACCCCGGGATTTTAAAATTTTTTACTGATTCACCAGAGAGTCTGATCGGAAAGCTGATGAAGGCTCCGGCGGTTGTCCAGGAAGTTTCAGGAGAGAAACTAAGTGTTCGTGTAAATCACCGACGCTTAATACTTCTCTTCAAAGGGCAAAATCTTCAGCCATCCGCATATCCAAAGGGCTCTCGAGTTTTAATAAAAGGCAGCTTTCTTGAAAGGGGGAGTCTTGGAACCGTGGTGCTCGAGGGTATTTTAGTCAAGGTCCTGAAGAAACAAGTCACCCCGGAGAAAAAGAGAAAAAAAATGAGGAAAAAGACCTGGGACTTGTCGGGTATCAAGGATGAACTGGAAAAACAGTAGATAAGCTAAATAGCATTTTTTTCATTCCTAACTATAATTGACAATATGAAAAACAAAAAATTCCTTTTTGTAGTTCTTTTTTGCTTTTTAGTTGGCCCCCCGATGGAGGGGTTTCCCGGTATTGGTGGGGCCTTCAAAAAGGTGAAATCTATCTTCAAGAAAGAGAAGGCTACTCCACCGGTATTGGAGAATAATCTAAACGAAATCCGGCTTAAATTACCCAAGATAGCCACCCAGAATGATAAATGGAGCTGCGGAATACGATCCTCCACCAGGGTTCTCAAATTCAGGGGTGTGGAGGTGTCCTATGATGAGGTACAGGAACTTCGCAAGAAACGGTTCGGGATTCCTCTGATTAAGAAAAATCTGCCGTTTTACAAAGCGGGAACAAGACCCAAGGGTGTTTGCCGGGTATTAAAGCATTATTTAGATGAATGTGAGGTGAAAACCAAGGCGAACATTGATTGGCTCACTACTCTTCTAAGCCAATATACACCGGTCATTACCCTGCTCCAAGTGGGAGATAATAAGGGTGTATTTGGAAATCTTCCCCTTCTTTCGAGAGTTAAGCCAATCCCGGCCCTGCATTGGGTAGTGGTGTCTGGATTCGATAGGAAGAAGGAAAGGATCTACTACTACGACACCTATGCCAATGACGAAAGAAGTTATTCTTACAAAGAGTTCAAAAAGAAATGGCTGTGGTCCAACAAGATGTCCAGTGTACTTGGTTTTAAGAAGGGAACCATTGTTTATTCGCCCCGCTCCGAGGCAGAGGAAAAAGAAGACCGTTACCAGGAATTATATTAACTGACCCTGGCCTCGAAGCATCTCTGTTCCTCACCTGGGATTTCAACTGCGTCAAAATCATAAAGACCCCTTAAATGGGACTCAATGGAGGGATCTACAAAGATATCCGACTGTAGACCGTGTGCTGTAAGAGTTTCCAGGTACTCCGCCTTGCGAAGAGGATCTCCCAGGGAGAGAAATTCCATACGCTCGCGGGTTCCCACCAGGCCAAAACTCACTTCTCCCAGGGCCAGCCCCACACCGTTTCGGATGGTGAACAAGCCGCTCTCTTCTCTGTGTTGATTCCAGGAACTAAGGAGTTGGTGCACCTCTAGAGAACACTGCAAAGCTCCCTGTATGAAGTGTTTGTCACTCTTTTCAAAGAAAAGTGCAACTACTGCATCTCCTACAAAACGCTCAATGACACCCCCGTATTTCTCGACTCTCTCCTGCCAAAAACTGAAATACTCACCCAGCATTTCCACAATTTCCTCAGGGGTATACAGCTCACTGAGGCTTGTAAAACTGCGAATGTCTGAAACCAGGACTACAGCCTGACCGCTGTGGCTGGCTTTGCCTTCGGTTTCATCCAGCAGATCCAGTACAGCGGAGCTCACATACGGCAGCATACGTTCCTTTTGATCTAGCTCAAGAACCATTTCATTAAATCTCTGAATCATCTCAGCACCCTCATGTTTTCCGCTGATGCTTAACTGAAATCCCAGCTCCTTTTGGCGCAGCCTCTGAAACCCGCTTCGTAAAACCTCCAGGGGGCGTATCACCGATCTGCCCAACCAGAAGAATACCAGAACTCCAAGAACCCAAAATCCAATATGAAAACCTTCGAATCGCCTTTTGAGGTCTGCAGATTTGGATAAGACGTTAACGCTCTTCTGAAGGATCAGGTAGCGGAAATTAGGAACCACCTCGCTGGGAAAAAAACTTCCCAGGTAGTCATCCCCCTCAACTCGAACAGACACAACGCGATCGGAATTCTGGCGAGTCTGGTTCCAAACCGTATGAAAAAATTCCGCGTTCCATACGCTGGCCTCAGGAAAGGAAAAGAATCGTCTACCGGGCATTTCCACAAGCAGCACGGCACCGGGAGGCAGGGATTCCTTCTCAAAGCCTACTTCTTGTAAATAGCGAACAAAGAGATCCTGAGCGTTGATGGTGGCCCCAAGCGAGCGCGGTCCCCCGGGAACATCCTCAAGCAACCCGAGAAAGTATTGATCCATCATTAGAACCCTATAGCGTGTCCACTTACCCCCATCCTTTAAAACGTTCTGACCTTCCGCGAGTATATTTTTGCGAAAACTCTGATCCTTGCGGTTGGCATATTGAACCCATCCGGGGATCTGATCCTCAATTTTGGAGATCCCGTAGGCTCTCTTAATGAAATCCGCGATCACGAGCCCGGGCTCCTCATTTCTTGAGCGCATTTCCCGTGTTCGTGGGTCCTTTTCCATCAAGGGGCCAAATCCTTTATATGTACTCAGTACCGCGGTGCTGAGCCGAAAGAGATAAATATTGGTGAAAACATCGAATGCGGTTTCAGAAGTGGCGACTTGAAAGGGCGGATAATAATAAACTCCATAGAGTCCGTTACTCCAAAGGTCTTTCTGGCTGAGAGGGTTTTCGCGCTGAAAGGCCTCGCGGACTTTATCACCCAGTTTTTTCAGGAATATTTCATATTTACTCTCCAGTTCCTTAGAGAAGCTTCTCCACTCGGCCTCCGCGGTCTTTTGATCTAGAAGAGTCTGTGCTCTGAGTAACTCCTGTTCGGCAAATAGGATTCCCAGGTACAGGAATCCCATAAAGATCATAAATATCAAAAAGAGCTTGGACTCGAATCTAAGGAATAAAATGCGATAGCCGCCCAATCGATAGAGCCAGACAACCAGGACAAGAAATGCAAGGTTCCAGAGTGTGTTCGAAGAGAGATAGGTTAGATAGCTCGGAAAGGTGCCTACCCACTTGAATCCTGGGGGTTCTGAGGGGAGAGTCCGGGAGGATCCGTCAAATTCAAACTCATTTTGGCTGGAGGGACGGAGGTTTTCGTGGGATTGGAGTAGAAAATCCTGGATGCGTTCTTTGAGATGGCGGATGGATACCGCTCCTAAATCCACGATGATAAGAAACCTAAACGGCCCGACTTCTCGGTAATAACGGTAGAGATAACGACCATAATAAAAAATGGTTTGGAAGGAATTTTGAGTTCCTTGAAATTGTTCGAAGCTTAACGGCACCAGGTAAAGCTGCTGCATTTTCAAAAATGTCTTCTCCCCGCCTTGAATGGCCAGAAAGGTTCTTTTAACCCAATTTTTGCCAAGAAGTTCCTTGAAATCCACTCCGTTTTTCATCAATACCCTGGAGCCTCGCGCTAAAAAGAAGCCAGACGCTGTGGGGAAAGGCAGGGGAATGGATTTGATTTGTTTTTTCCAACTTGATTTTGGACTTTTCAGAATCGAGGAAATCTTTTGTATCCAGGAGTAATGGAGCATCTCCACCAACATGAGCTTTTTCTCATAATTGGGAAATTCTTCCAGGGAGTCTTCAATGAGGTCGCGTTGGAGTTCACGCGAATCCTCAATGATAGCCGCAAAGCGCGAAAACTGCCGTTGCCCCTCTTCTCTTCGCAGAAGCCACCAGGAGGAATAATTGGCCACGAGATAAATGGCTAATAGTGAAATCAGGAAGAGGCCTTGAAGTCTATAGTACTTCATACACAACCTGTTTTTTGGAGTAGCCCTTAATGTCTACTTCGCTCAATTCTTGAATCTGGTAATCAGCAGTGGAGAGGAATCCTTCGCGAGTTGGCCGGTCCAGGTGAATTGTAATGTCTGAGTTTTTCACTCCGAGCGAGTGTAGTCTTGCAGCCATGTTGACAGTAGCTCCAATCGCGGTGTAGTCCTTGCGCTTTTGTGAACCTACCGGCCCCAAAACTACCGCACCGGTCGCGATTCCCATACCCACGTTAAGAATAGGGAGCTTTTCCTCGTGATGCTTCAGATTGAGTTTGCTCAGTTCCTTGCGCAATTGGGAAGCCATAGTGAGCATGGAGTTCTGGCTTTTGTTGTCCGTGAACAGGGCGATTGCGGCCTGCCCGGTGAATTTGTCCATACTTCCCCCGCTGATCTTGAGTTGGGATTCAAAAAGCGAGAGAAATTGATTGATCAATTCCAGTTTAGCGTGGGATTCAACGTGATGGGAGATGTCTTCTAAATTGCGGATTCCACAGAAGAGTATGGAGATTTCACGGCGGGTGGCGCGTTTCTCCCCACTCTCCAGTGAGCGTAAGGCCATTTGAGAGAGGAAAAAGGAAATCTTTTCCTTTTCACGTAACCCGGCAATCATTTCGTTAAAAAGCCTGGCCGCAAGGGCGAACTGATCGCGGCCTGGTATGGCAAGGTCCTGGGCGAGATCACCGGAGCGTACTCTCCTCAGGCCGGCACTAATAGCAAGAAGGGGATTGGTAACCGCCCTTGAAAGAGGAAAGGAAATGAGCAGCAATGAGCCCAGCATCAGGAAAGTACCGAAGTAAAAGGCATTTTCTGTATTCTGAAGGCCTTTGAGAATGGTAGTTCCATCCAGTCGAAGGGTCAGGCTAAGCTTGGGCTGTTTTTCCAGGGGGCCGGTAAAATACAAGAAGAGCTTCCCATCTTCAAGGAGGGGTTGAAAGATAACCTTTTGCTGGGTTCTTGCTTTTTGAGACTGGAGATTAAAACTACCCCGGTTTTCGTTTTCGAGTGGAAAAGAACGACCCGCGCTAAACCCGGATAAAAAATAGTCGAGCCTGGCCTGGGGTATCTCTTCAAGGGAGTCCAAAAAGCCACTTTTTTTATATTCTTCATCGAGGATTGCGGCAAGGGTAGAAGATTTGAGAGAGCCAAGTACCAGCCAGGGTATTTCCGTACCAGGTTCGGTAAAAAAGGTCCAAAAATCTCTGGCATCAATCCAGGGTAGTGGGGTCGCCTTAATACTAAGTGGATAAATCCTGGCAGGGTTATTGAAAAAATCGTCTACAAACCCACCACCCACAAGATTTGGAACGAAGATTCGCCGAAGCTCCAGAACTGCTTCCTGAGATTTCCTGAGAACCTCCCTGAAATCCGTCTTTTCTCCCGGACGAAAGGCTTTGAACAATAGCTTTCGAATCATCTGGGCATAGGTTGCCTTGGTCACTTCCGAAGAGTTCCGGGATGCGTAAAAGGTCGCTTTCCCGTTTGTAATGAGAACTTCAAGACCATGAACCGTAGCCAGTTCTACAAGGAATCGATCCAGTGGGTCCAGGGAGGGATCTTTTGGATCTTTCTTTCTCTTTTTGTGCCGCTTCTTCCCCCTCTTTTTACTGTAGGCTTCGTCTTCATAGTTCTTATGGAAATTGCGGCCTTCTTTACGGCCTTTTTCGAGGAACTCCTGAATCTTGGCAAGGAGTTGAAAGAGTTCAGACTGAAATCTTTGTTCTATTCTGTCTTGAAGCCTGGCGACACGATTAAACTGCCGGGTAAGAATGCTTTCGGCTTCATAAATTCTGGCTTGTTCAAGACTCATCAAAGTAGAGCGTCCAGCGTAGATTAAATATCCCAGGGCCGCGAGGGCAGGTAGTAGAAATCCTCCCAGGAAAATCATGGAAACTCTGGTTGAAGCCCGTGCCAGGATTGAGCCAATGAGAAAAATGGCCGCCAGGACCAGTAACGCAACACTCCAGGTTTGTCGAAAAAGAGATGGGTATTTTTTGCGTGCCCTTTTTACGGCATTAACCTGTACTTTAGGTGGCAGAACCCGCTCCACAGAATGAAGGTAGATTTTGCCGGCAGAGCCGGTTTGTGCATGAATTCCCCTGAGCTTACTGGTGGGAGATTTCGAGCCCATGTGAAAACTCCTGAATTTCCTGGGAATATGCCAGAGGGTCCAGACCTTTGCTCCAGGCCGGTTTCCTGGATAGGGGAGCCAGACGGTCCAGGTCACCCACTTTCCATGCGCTAGAGACTCGAATGATTGGTAGCGATAGAAATTTTTCCTTCCCAGTCCTGGGCTATAGGTAAGGCCGAAGGAGCCATCGGGTGGATCCTGGGGATCAATCCATATTTGAAATTTAAGTGCCGCTACGGTTGAAGTGAGGGGGTTTTCAAAGCTAAGGCTTCCGAGGGGAGCATAATCTCTAAATCTCAGGGCAGGCTTTCCATCTATTTCCACAATCCTTGTCTGTAGCCTCGATACAGGAATACTGCCCAATTCCTCAGTGATCCGGATCCCTTCACACTCTATGGAACTGGTGCTGATTACCATGCGTCCAAGGGCCTCGGATCCGTGACTCAGGGAGTAGGGAAGGAAAGAAACCAGGATGAGCAGAAGCCAAATGGGGAGATTCACGGGATTTTCAGTATACCGAATGTTCACACCGGGCTCGAATTCTTCGATGAGTAAACTATACCGAAAAGCAAAGAGATATGTCTGCGTGCAGGTTCATAACCAAAAAAAGCTCATCGAAGATGGGCAAAGGAATCTACAGATTCCTGATTTGGCCGGGAGTCCTGCCAAACCAAATTCGTTTGGGCATATGGATTTTGCTAAGATGAGGTATCTGAACCTGTGAAAGAAGGCTTCGCGACATGAAATTTTCCTGGTTACTCCTCTTAAACCTACTCTTTTTTGGGTGCTTTCTGAGTTTGGTAGAGGCCCGCAGAAAGGCGCAAAGTTCTCAAGAAGTCGCCTCTGAAGAATTAGAGTCACTCATCCACTCTGTTCAGGAAGAAAATGTACGTCTTTGGGGGTTTGTAAAGGACTACCAGCAAACCATGCGTTCCCCTTCGGCGGGAATTGCCCTTACTCCACCCAAGTCCTCAAAGAAAGTACACCGCATAGACACGACCCCTCGAGTGGAGAGCGCTAAACATAAAAGGCGCGGCGGCCTTCATCCCAAGACCCAGGAATCTTTGAAAAGGAATCCATCCAGGATAAGAAGAGCTAGAAGGCTGACCCGTAAGGATGTTTTAAGAAGCAGAGAGGAGGTAGCGGCAAAAGAAAGAAAGGCTAAAAAAGCTCCACAGCCAAAGAAGAGGACCGTGGTCCCATCCATGAAGATGTGGAACTTTGAATTGGGAGTGCGGAATTTATCCAATAATTCAGCCGATGGATTTCAGCATGACCATGAAATTTTCCATAAACTTTCGCGCAGAATTCGATCCCGGCATCGCGCCTTTATCGAAAGTAAATCAGTTTATTTTCGCGGAGACGGCTCAGGGACTTTTTCAAGACTGGGTTTTGGATTCCAACAGTTTCTAAAGAAATTTCAAGATCAGCCGCGCTGGAATCCGTATGTAGCGGCGATCGTTGATCATTGGCGCGGAGATATGGAGATCTACAAGGGAATTCCCCTGGTAAAAAAGAAGGATTCAAAGGATGTCTATACCACGCGATTAGGAGCTGAATACAACCTCTCCAATTCCAGCAACCTGGATATTTTCGTTGAACACGGAAGAAATCACCTGGATTTCATAGACGCCAATGGGACAACCATTGAGTTACACGCTCGAAGTAACCTATACGGCCTCGGAATCCTCCATGAGTTTTAGTGAGCCGAGAGCTGAAACTTAGGCACATTCCTGAGGACTTGTAAGCAGCACCTGCTCACCGATCACTCCTAGAACGATGCCTATAGCATCGCCCGTCGTCGCGATCTGCGACCATGCACTACTTACAAGCCCTCAGGAACGCACCACGTTTCAGCTCTCGACTCATTAGTGTTTTTCTTGTGGGAGATAGTTTCGGCTTTTGCCTCATCTATCTTTTTCTTGTTTGGGGATAGGTTCAGCTCTTGCCTCTTCCGTCATCTTCGGGCTTGACCCGGAGATCCATGTCCCCGCCCTAATGGCGGGATCTCGTCTTTTTCTTGGGGAACTATTGTCTGCTGGCCTTTGGCTCTTTAAATTGTGCTGTCTTTTGGTTTCTGTGGATTTTGGCCCAGATGTTCAGGGATAGTTCCTGCGCTTTCTTTAATTCTTGTTCGTCTAGCTGGAATCCCAGTTCTTTGAGGACTTCGTCCTGGTCTCCCCTGCTGGTGTGTAGCACACTGCGCCAGGCGTAGGCTCTGGTGAAATCGATAGGGACCTCTTTTTCACCACTATATAGTCTCGCCAAAAGATCCTGGATCTGGGTATCTCCCTGCTCCGCGGCTTTGCTAAACCAGACCAGGGCATGATCATAGTCGCGTTCGATACCCTCTCCGTGATAGTAGGCCATGGCCAGTAGAACCTGGGCATCCTTGAATCCCTCCACTGCCGCCTTTCTGTACCATTTGATCGCGTTGATGTTATTTCGAGGTACACCGTATCCCCGCGCATACATAACTCCCAGGTTCAATTGTGCTTTGAGATGTCCCTTCTGGGCTGCAAGGAGAGTCCATTGAAAGGCCTGGGCCGGGTCTTTAGGCAGTCCTTCACCATGGAAGTAAAGTGAACCTAGTTGAAACTGGGATTCAATATGTCCCTGGTAAGCCGCGTTGGCAAACCAATAAGCCGCTTCTTTTGGATCGGCCCTGGTACCCAGCCCGGTGAAATAGGCGGTACCGCACAGGTATTGAGCGCTGGGATTCCCATGACCTGCCGCACTGGTTAACCATTTGAGCGCTTCTTCGTATTGCTGGTCCTTGAGCAGCAAAATACCTAGCTGCGCCTGGGACTGAAAAGACCCCTTTTCAGCGGCCTTGCGTAGGTATTCAATGGCTTTCTTGGGGTCTTGAGGGTAGTTCATTGCCCCTCTTAAATAGGCTGCTCCCAGAAGAAGCTGAGCTTCCTTATGGCCTTTTTTTGCGGCAAGGCTTAGATATTGATTTGCCCTGGGAAGATCCTGTTGAACTACTACACCCCCTCGATAGATTCTTGAAAGGGTGTATAAGGAAGCGCCATGTCCTTCCTTGGCAAGACTCTCCCAGAACACAATTGCTCGGCGTGGGTTGGGGGGGAGACGTTTGCCCTCAAAGTAGATTTGCCCAAGGTAATAGGTCGCTTCAGCATGGCCGTGACGCGCGGCATCCATGAGTAGTCCCAGGCCTCGCGGAGTAAGAAGGGGATTATCAAGTTCGATGAACTCTTTCCCCTTTTGAAACTGCTTTTCAAGTCCCTTTGCCAATTCTTTTCCCCGTACGGTCTCTCCCTGTCCGAGACTGGCCTGTAAGTGATTGAGAATCAGAGCGGCCTCCTCAACCCCCTGCTCAGCGGATTCAATCAGCCAACGTCTGGCTTCTGAGGAGTTCTTACCAGAAGAATCCATTTCCAGCAAAAGAATTGCCGTGGCTAACTGCCCATAGGGTTGTCGTTGGAGGGCCGCCTGTCGGTACCAATAGGATGCCTTGGACAGACTGGCCACCGCACCTCTTCCAAACTGGAAATTGCTGGCTAGCAGCACCATTACGTCAGCGTGACCCCGGGAAGCTTTATTGAGGTAGAAGGAATGGTTCGCACCATGGTATTGGTACATGGGTAATGTGGTTTGCAGAGTGGATTCCTCACTGAATTCCAGTTTTTCTCCGCTGTATTCCTCTACAAAGTTCCGTGTCCAACCCTGAAAGTCAGGATCAGGCGGAAGTTTGGCGCGGGCGAAACTCACGCCTGCCAGGAGAATGAAAACAAAAAAATGAAAAAATGAAATTCTACCCATCTACCTCCATTTATCGATGATTTCTTGGGAATTCTGCATGAATTCTCCTCAGAATTAAGGGAGAATTCAGGTAGTTGGTGGTCAGTAGCGGGTATTCATTAGATTAACGAGTCATCTAATGATCCAGATTCACCAGGCCCTGTCATCTCGTGATTTGACTCAGGGGTAGGGAATAGATTTCGATAATACAAAAAAACTAAAAAAACAGGCTTTTTTGTTGTAATTTGATCCTTCTCGCGCTTAAATGGTCCCTGGTCATTTTTCAATGATTCTCCCCCCAATTCCAGGCCCCGAAACAACCTAGCTAACCAGTCTGACAGAAACCTATTACTTATGCGGTTTTGTGTCCTACTTAGCTACGTGCTCATACAAAAAACTTCTAAAATTGGCAAAAAATGTTTGTAAATTCCTTTGCAAATCCGTATGCTCAATCTGGTGGAAATCTTAGGAATTGCAGGAAAATCATTGTGAATCCTGCGGGGGATTTCGATAGGACAACTGAGACCCAAAGCGACAGGATGTCCCAGGGTGGTTGAGGTTAATTTAGTTCTAGTATCAGGCTTAGAGTGAGGTTGTCTTTTATGGAAACGATGGAATATGTGAAAGCGGAAGATGTGATTACCAACTACTACACAGGGGAAAAGTGGTTCCTGGTACACATCAATGGAAATCATACTTATGTCAACGAAGCGCGTTACCTTCAGCTTCAGGGTAAGGAGCCCAGGGTAAAGCCCAAGGTCACATGATCTGAGTAAAACGCATTCCATCCGATTGTAAAATCGGAAGGGGCCGGGTCTGCAGGGAGAGTTTCCCGACAGACCCGGCCCTTTGCGTTAAGATCGATTACTAAGGTTCGACTACAGACCCCTCTATGTGACAAAATAAGGCCTCAAAAAAAAAGGAAGGAATCATGACTCGAAACATTTCAAAACTTCTCATTCTCTTCAGTATTAGTCTTTCTGCTTTTTATGCTTCTGGGCATATAGGGGCAAAGGCACACAAAAAGGTTTATACCTCCTACGCGGTGGACAATGTTCATTCATCGGTAGGGTTTCTGGTGAGCCATATGGTCGTCTCCCGTACACGCGGTATTTTTGACGATTTTACCGGCCTCATGAAGTTGGGTAGTGAGGGTAAACTCCACTCTCTTGATGGAGTCGTGAAGGTTAAGAGCCTGAGTACCAGAAACGAAAAAAGAGATCGCCACCTCTTGTCCGCTGACTTTTTCAATGCCGCCAAGTACCCTGAGATGGTTCTCACTTCCACAAAAATTCATCAGCAAGCCAGCGGAAAGTTTAAGTTAGAAGGAGACATGAAGATTCGCGATCAGACGAGGCCGGTTAGCTTCAGCGGAGAATTCCGAGAGCCTATTGTAGACCCCTGGGGTAATAAACGCGCTGGATTGACCCTCGAGGGAACGATCAATCGCATGGATTATGGAATGACATGGAGCAAGTTGATGGATGCCGGTGGATTGGTGGTAGGTGAAGACGTAATCATCACTTTGGAGTTAGAGGTAATAGAAAAAAAGAAGGAACCGGCTAAGTAGAGTCCAAGATCATGAAAGGGCTGAGTCTTGCGATACTGATTTGTCCCTTTTCATGGGGTTTTGAGATTGCCTATGTCGATTTAAACGCGGCATTTCTCCTTCATCCCAAAATGAAGGAATTTCATTTTCCAATCTTTCAATTTAGAAAGCCGCCGAAACCTGCGCCTGGCCAATCTCTGGATGATTACAGGCAAAAGCGTAAACAAGCACTGTTGGAGCAGTCCCGCAGAATTCAGACCTTTGAGAATAGCAAAGAATCCTCCCTTCAAGAACTGAACCGTAAGCTGCATCGAATCAGGGCAGGCAGAGGTCTGGCGTACGAAGAGGAAATGAAAGCGGTGGCTGATTCCTGGAGGGCGGAGCAGGAAGAAGAACAGCGTTCCTTGAAAACCCAGTCCGATCGTTATTATTTTGATGAGCGGGGGACTCGTACAAATTTCGCCAGGATCTGGCAGGAGATTAGAGAGGCTCTGAAAGAGTTGCAGGAGCGTCATTTAATTCTCGCTTTTCTCCCTGTTCATGAGAATTCGAAATATATCCAGCCGAAGGTAGAGTCATTCCGGCTTGATCAGCAGCCCGCGGCAAGTTTCCGTTCTCCCTGGGCACCCTTTCTAAAAGCGTCTGAGAAGGTAGACCCAGTGGAACTGGAGTTAAGAATGGAACCTTATCTCTCCCAGCAAGAGACGGTGAAATCCCTTTTTGCACCCTACTTTCCATCTTGGGAAATGCCGGTAGGCGGTGTGGACCGAACCGAAGAGCTAATTGTGGAATTGCACAAGAATCATTCAACACCACCCGGAAAGAGGGACCAGGTTCTATCCGTATATCGTTTTTGGAAAAATGACTTTGTAGGTCGAGAGCTGGCAATTTTCAGGGAATCGGCCCCGGTTTTTGAGAAATCCAGAATACCCGCGCCGCCGGAGGAATTCTGAAGGAGATCCAATGAGGCAAAGAAATTTAAGCCTGTCATGGACAGTACTCTGCCTGATGCTGAGTTCCTACTCGCTAACAGCAAGGGAGGATCCATTCTCTCAATATGAAGAAATACTCAATAAGAGAGTAGAGCCAAAGGCGGTGATTTCATCACCGGACAAGCCCCAGGTCAAATCATCTAGCGGATCCGCTTCTGCGGGCCTGCGTTTGGGTACCTGTGACTTCTCCCTTCTGCTGCTCTTTCATCCGCGTATGAAAGATTATAACTTTCGGGTTCGATCTTTTCGCGCTCCGCTTCCAAAGACCCTTGATGTACCCGCCCAGTTTTATCTCAAACAGATGCAGGAAAAAAGAGGTGCCTACCTGAGAGCGCTAGGCACCAGGGAAGAGTTGCTGCGCCAAAGTTTGGCCAGAGTGGTCCAGGAGCTTTTAAGTCTGAAACAGGACTTTCAGAAAAAGATGGCTGAAATTACTGCTAAAGGCGGTACCAAAGCTCAATCCGCCGCGAAAATCATGGAGCAAACAGAAGACCGGTACTTTGAAAGCAGATTAAATTTCGAACAAAAGCAAAACCAGCTCAAAGAGGATTTCGCAAAGTGGACCGAAAGCGCCAGGGTTGAGCTTTATGTTCCTGAGGACCAGAGAAACAATATCCTTCAGGCCATCTCAAGAGAGGTGCGGGACTTATTGACAACCCTTTCAGAAGATCAAAAAATCGATGTGGTTTTTAACCGGAGCTTACGGACAACACGGGGTCCCCTGGCTGCGCCCCGGAAATCTCCCGATTTTTATAAATTGGCGAACTATGAAAACTCCTTCTCCCAGTTTCTTGAGCGTCCCCTCGCGGTAGGTGAGGGGAACGCCGCCCTCAGTACAAGAGGCTTATTTAGGGGAATTGCTGTTTATCTTTCCAGGTATGAAGAAATTTACTCCTACTTCAAGCCCGTACTGTCCCGTCACCTGTTTCTGGGTGAACCCATTGACCTCACTTTTGTGGCGATAGCACAGCTCTGGGAGTCCTACAAGATCCCGGAGCAAAGAGCGGCACCGCTGCTAACGGCACTCAAAAACTGGTCTAGAAAAGGCTAAAAGTCACTGGGAGAAGGAATCAATGGGAGCATTGGAAACAATAGAATCCATGGAATGAACAATCCCTGATCACACCAAAATTTGTACTCCCTTCTATTGATTCTATTGTTTCCATTGATTCCCAACATTCTTGCCATCTTTTATCGACTCAAGAAGGGTTGAGTGAATTCAAGACTGCTGGAGCCCTGGGTAATGATGCGGATCGCACAGGACACTGCACCAGGGGGAGGAATGAGCCTGACGGAAATGGTCTTGAAAGTCTTTGAGGGAAGGAAATGTCCAATTAACTGACGCTGGGAGCCGGATTGCTGATTCATGTACAGAACTTCCAGGTGACCGGCGCTGAGGGGATTCTCAGAGACATCCATAACTTCAGCCCTGGCATTCTCCAATCCACGGTAGGCGACACCCACCTTCACAATTTTTGCATTCAAGAGGGAAACCTCGGGGCTTTGAATCGCGCTGCGGCCAGGGAAAAGAAAATAGCCTTTGGAAGATACAACTGGCGGTTCTCCGGCCAATTGAGTCCAGGTTGAGGCCAGTCCCATTTCTGACTGCCAGGAACGGAAAAGATTCTGACCTGAGAGGTAGAGGGTACGAACCAACTCCTGCTCGACCTGGCTCTTGAGCTGAGGATTGAAATGGGAGGCCCTGAGAAAGTAGTATTTTGCCAGTTCCGCCCTTCCCTGTTCAAAAAATCCACGAGCGCTTAGAAAATCTCTCCTGGCCTTTGGCAGCAGGCGCTCCGGGCTATACCAGGAACAGAACCATAAGAAGAACAGCAGCCAGGAAACCAGCGGTACCAGGCTAAAAACCCTGAATAAACCCGGCTGAAAAAGACTGAAAATTCCCAG
>Ga0257122_1000036_pt1 | contig 153140 bp, 133 predicted proteins | sample SI106_120metaG_FD_190146 | JGI IMG/M metagenome (GOLD analysis project Ga0257122, IMG submission 190146) | Marine microbial communities from Saanich Inlet, British Columbia, Canada - SI106_120 | ecosystem: Environmental > Aquatic > Marine > Inlet | place: Canada: British Columbia | collected... | reverse complement strand
AAGCTGGTAGTCTTTCCCGCGCCATTGGGCCCTAGCAACCCTATGATCTCTCCTGTGTGTAGTTGAAGACTGACCTCCTCAACTACCTGATGGCCCTTATAGGATTTTTGAATTTGAGTTATGCTCAAGGTTTGAGCCATAATTTCTCTCAGGGACCAACCCTGATTATCCCTTCCACGTCACCCATTTGAATTGTTCGCTTTTCTTTTACTAAATGTAGGATTTTTTGGCTGGAAACCTCATTGAGTTTTTGTCCATTCTCACCCAATTCATAAATCAGAGCATTGCCGATCAGGTAAAACTTTTCGTCCTGACGGTAGTAGATTAGCCTGTCTCCATGACCACCCATTTTAGGCGACTCTATTTTTACTTTGTTTTTGATCAAGGCTTTTCCCTGTAAATGTAAATACTCCATATACTCGCCGGTGATTCGGGTATCTCCCTCAGACGCCCCTCCCCCCTGGATCAGCCTCACATTTTCGAATGCTTCAATTTTCTCACTGCTTTTATAGAACTTTATTTCCACTGCTGTAATTTCATTTTCCTGGTCAGTTTCCTCATTTTTTTCCACCAGCCTGGGATGTTTCTGCGCGATTACCACCGCATCATCCTCTTTGAGATAGGAAAATGCCTTACTACCCTTCATATAAACCCTCAGTTGGCCCGCAAAAAGAGTTAATTTTCCCATTTCAAGACGCACTGATCCTGAAGCGAAAGCCTCCTTTTTGGATTCGTGGTAGAAGATTTTATCCGCGTATAGTGAAATATCATCGCGATGAATTTGAGCAGCGCCCTTGAGAATCAGTTCTCCTGTCTTTTGCTCAAAATAGGAATAGAGGGCCTTAGTCTGAATCTTTTGAACCACTCGGGGAGCCGCAAGGAAAAATGGAGAAAAAATCAGAAAGCAAAAGATCTTAGATTTCATTGGATAATCCTCTATTGAGCTCCTGTAGTATTACATCTTCCCCCAATTGTGTTCTTAATTCAAAGCCGCCTTTCACTTCTCCTTTTTCCTCTCTGGAGTGGTATTCAAAATGTTCTCCCGTGGCGATCGAGGCGGTGCTGGTATCAATGATTTTAAATGATCCCGGAGAGACAAACTTTTCAAGGTCTGGATAATAGAGCAGTTTTTCCGTAAATAGCTTTCTGAGTTGGGATTCGTCCTTAGAAGATGCCTGGTCTCCCTGGGTATTGAGCTCGACCCCTCCCACTAATTCAAAATAAGGAGGCTGAGACCGAAAATGATAGCCTTCGCGAGCAAGGATGGTTGTTTCACGTTTAAAGGGTATTTCATCATCATAAATAATCATATGGATGGGTGAGACTTCTGTGATGCCTTCCTTTTCTCTGACTTCTCCCCTGGCCCCATAAATTTCAAATTTTACTAACCCTTTGCGGTTAAAAGACTGGACCAGAATCTTTTGTACTTCGATCCTGGGACTATTCTCAACTACAGCATCTAAACTCCGCTCAAAGACCTTCAGGAAATAATGGTCATAAATCCAAAACAAGGAATACCCAAAGAGTAGAAAACCCAGTAGTCCAAGAACCTTTTGAGTCATGATCTCAGGGTGAACCAGAAGATAATATTCTCCTGACAAGCTCCGCAAGCACCCCTTTTCCACCGGGAGCCTCTAAGGTTTCATCAGCCGCCTCGATCACCTCCAGTGCGGCATCGGCCGGACAAAAAAAGCGACCCCCCTCGCGTTTTAAGAATTCTTGTACAGGAAGATCATTACAATCATCTCCCACATACCATACCGCTGCTGGAGGTATATTTTTTCGTTCAAGGATTTCCTTGAGGATCGTGGCTTTGTCATGAATTCTGGTATGAACTTCAGAAACTCCTAGCTCCGCCATACGTTTGCGCAGTGGCTGAGAATCACGACCACTGATGATTCCAAAGAGAATTCCGCAGCGCTGAAGACGCTTTATCGCCATTCCATCACGAACATGAAACACCTTGATGGCTTCCGCTCCATCCAGACCGATATAGAGATTCCCATCGGTCAGTACACCGTCCACATCCGAAAATAGGGCTCTCACTGTATAGGAGGTTGACTTAGTCATCGAATTTTGGCTCGAATAATGTCGTGCAGTCGAATCAGGCCCACTACGAGATCGCCTTCAAGTACGGGTAGCACCGTAATGAGTCTTTCACGAGTTTCCATTGCCCTGAGGGCGACTTCAGCCAATTCACCTACGTCGATAGAAATCGGGTTTTCAGTCATGACCTTTTCTACCGGTAAAGAAAGGAATTCCTTATTTTCACCAAGATATCTCTTTACATCACCATCAGAGATCAATCCTAGTAATTCCCGTGAATCATCCGTTACCAATACAGCGCCAAGATTGGTTTCAATCATGATTTTGAGAGCTTCATTCATGGTGCCGCCGGTGGAAATTGTGGGAACTTCCGAAATCATCAAGTCTCCCACTGTGGTCAGAAGTTTTCGGCCAAGAGAACCGCGCGGGTGAAAGCGTGCAAAGTCCTTACGTTCAAATCCCGAAACTTGCATTAAAGATGCCGCAAGGGCATCCCCTAGAACCAGGGTGGCGGTGGTGGTTGCCATAGGGGCCAGCCCGGTAGGACATCCCTCTTCACTGATTTCATAAACCATGGCAACATCAGCCCTGGCCGCCAGAAGAGAATCTCTCTTTCCAGTAATCGCGATCAAGGGATTTCCAAAAGTTCGCAGGGAGGGGAGCATGGCTACAATTTCTTCTGTATCACCGCTGTTGGAAAGAGCCAAAAACAAATCTTCCTCGCGAGTCATTCCCAGGTCTCCGTGCAGGGCTTCGGCCGGGTGCATAAAAAAGGATGGTGTACCTGTACTTGCAAAAGTTGCCGAAATCTTTTTTCCGATGATTCCGGACTTACCCATTCCGGTCACCACCACTCGACCCTTACAGGAACGAATCAACTCCACAGCATTATAGAAGGAATGTGAACGGATGACTGAGCGCAGTGACTCCATCGCACTCAATTCCACATTGAGAAGAATCTCACCGGATGTCTTGATCTGTTCCTCCACTCAATTCCCCTTTACCAGTCGGTCGAAAGCTTTGAGCTGAGTAAGTAATTCTTTCATTTGGGAAAGTGGATACATCGTCGTCGGATCTGAAAGCCCCCTGGCAGGGTCTGGATGGACTTCCATAAATAGACCATCAATTCCATTTGCTACCGCCGCTCGAGTGAGATTGGGGATAAATTCTCTTTGACCATCAGTGGAAGAACCCAGCCCTCCAGGCAATTGGACGGAGTGAGTGCCGTCGAAAACTACGGGAATACCCATGGAACGGATTACCGCAAAAGACCTCTGGTCGACCACAAGATTGTTATAACCGAAACTAAATCCTCTCTCAGTGATGGAAACTCGTTCATTTCCACAAGATTGGGCCTTGTCTACGATGTTCTTTACTTCCCAGGGAGATAAAAACTGACCCTTCTTGATATTCAAGGCCACACCCGTATCTGAAGCAGCTTTAATCAAATCCGTCTGTCTGCAAAGAAAAGCGGGAATTTGTAAAACATCCGCGACCTCTGCCGCAATAGCACACTGAGACGGTTCATGGACATCGGTGAGAATGGGAACAGAAAAAGTCTCCTTAAGTTCCCCAAGCCATTCCAGAGTCTGCCTCATCCCTGGGCCTCGATAACCAGAAATGGAGGATCGGTTCGCTTTATCAAATGAGGTCTTAAAAATATAAGGAATCTCTAGCTGCCCACAGATGGAAACCATCTCTTCACAAACTTCAAAAAGAAGTTCCCGACTCTCTGCGACACAGGGTCCACCAATGAGAAAAAAAGGGGTTTTCCCCCCAACTTCCAGGGAACCAATTTTATAGTTCTTAGTTTCAGGAATCATGGGTCCCCCGCTTCATAGAAGCTTCAACAAAGGCATGAAAGATCGGATGGGGGCGGTGGGGGCGAGATTTAAACTCAGGATGAAACTGACAACCCACGAAGAATGGATGTTCGGCAAATTCCACTACTTCAACAAGATTTCCGTCCGGAGACTTGCCGGAACATCGAAGTCCCAGTTCCTGCAACTGGTCTCTATAAGCATTATTCACTTCAAAACGATGCCTATGCCTCTCTGACTCAACCAGGGAGCCATAGATCCTATGTAAAATCGAGTCTGGGTCGATGGTACATGGATAAGCTCCCAGGCGCATCGTTCCGCCCTTTTGATCCATTTTCTTTTGATCCGCCATAATATCGATCACCGGATGTTGGCATTCGGCATCAATTTCGCGCGAGTTTGCCCCCCCCAGACCGCAAACACTGCGGGCAAATTCTATCACTGCACATTGCATCCCAAGGCAGATACCCAGGAACGGGATTAAATTTTCACGTGCAAATCGAATCATACCAATTTTTCCTTCGATACCCCTGCTTCCGAATCCACCAGGAACGAGAATTCCTCCCACAGCCTTTAGAACCTCCTCGCTATGGTTTTCAGAGTCCACGAAATCTATTTTCACCTTCTTTCCCAGAGCGACTCCCGCATGATGCAGGGCTTCCGCAACGCTCATATAGGAATCCTGCAGCTCAACATATTTTCCCACCACAGCAATGCGAACAATCTCCTTTGCACTCGATTCCTTGCGCGCATATTCATGCAGAGAGCTGGATTCTTTTTGGGGATACTCCAATTTCAGAGTCTCCCTGACAAGATCCAGGAGTCCCTCACCTTTCAGTTGTTCGGGTACCTGGTAGATCGAATCACAGGTCCTGCACTCCAAAACGGAATCACTTCTTACATTGCAAAAAAGTGCTATTTTCTCCCTCAAATCATTAGAAAAATCATGATCGGTTCGACATACAATTACGTCTGGATGAATACCAATTGAACGTAACTCTTTCACACTATGCTGGGTGGGTTTGGTCTTCAGCTCCCCGGCACTGCCAAAGTAGGGCACCAGGGTAAGATGAATAAACATCACATTCCCAGGACCAAGATCCTGACGAATCTGCCGAATCGTCTCTAAATAGGGTAAGGACTCAATATCACCTACAGTGCCCCCAACCTCCACAATAAGAATTTCTGAGCTTTTTTCCCTCGCCGCTGAAAAAATACGAGACTTGATCTCATTTGTAATATGTGGGATCACCTGTACGGTAGCACCCAGGTAATCACCCTTTCTCTCCTTACTAATTACACTCCAATAAACCTGTCCTGTGGTTACATTATCAAGAGCTGAAAGGCTCTCATCCAAAAACCTTTCATAATGTCCAATATCGAGGTCTGTTTCAGCCCCATCCTCGGTTACAAATACCTCGCCGTGCTGGTAGGGAGACATAGTCCCCGGATCAACATTTATGTAAGGATCTAATTTCTGAATGAAAACTCGGATTCCGCGGCTTTTTAACAAGTGCCCCAGGGATGCTGAGAAAATTCCTTTACCCAGGGATGAAATTACCCCTCCGGTGACAAAAATCATCTTCATTTTTTCTCCCCCTTTAGCATAGCCTCAACAAACTTGAGGTCTTCAGGTGTATCAACTCCAGGCCAGGTTTCCTTTACTTTCCAAACAAAAATGGAACCGCCGTCTTCCATGATTCTGAGCTGCTCCAGTTTTTCCACATTCTCCAGTGATGAATGAGGAAGAGACGGGTAAGACAGCAGGGTATCACGGGCATATAGATAGATTCCCACATGCCGCATTCCTATCTGAGATTCCACGCACTGAAAACCATCCCTGGGAAAGGGAATGGGGGCTCGCGAGAAATATAGGGCTTTACCGGCTTTATCCCTGACAACTTTTACAATATTTGGATTCTGAATTTCCTCGATTCGTGTGATGGGAGAACAAAGTGTTGCCAGGGAATACTTGTTTCCCTGCTCCAGGGAAACCGATACAAATTCATCTAGAACCTGCGGGTCGATCATCGGTTCATCTCCCTGTAGATTCAAAAAATAATCCTCATCTCGAAGGGAAGCCACCTCGGCCAGACGATCTGTGCCCGTAGCATGTTGATCCGAGGTGAGCAAGGCCTCAAAGCCAGCGCTCTTTACCAGATCATAGATCCGATCATCATCAGTAGCTACCAGAAATCCAACCAGGTTCAGGCATTTGGAAACCTGATCACAAACCCGTAAAATCATCTCCCTGCCATCGATCTTTGCCAGAGGCTTTCCTGGAAACCTGGTTGAACCATAACGGGCGGGAATGACGCACAATACCCTCAGGCACTTGGAAGAGTCGACCATAAGATGCTATTTACCCGCGTAAAATTGAAAATCGAACATCTGACCAGTATATAGGTTTCCAAGAGAGAACTTGTCAACTAAAGTGTTAGACTTGCCAGGATTCAACCAGCCCTGACAATCACGCATGAGTCGCGTAAGAAAAATAGATAAAAACGCCCAAGAGGAAGAAGTTCGAAGAAAAGCCGCCGAACTTTACCGTGACGGAAATTTTCAGCAATCCCTCGAAATTCTACAGACCCTGCCCCAAAACAGTCTTGATAATGAGACTTTACACCTACTTGGTAAAGCCGCTTTTCATATCCAGAACTTTAACCTGGCCCGGGAATGTTTTGAGCATGTCTTTCATGCCAATCCCGAAAACGAGGAAGTCCTACGAAATCTCATCGATCTTTATGATTCTTTCAGGGAGTATCGCAAAGTTCTACATTACTCCAATCTGCTCTTTAATCTGAAAACTGATCATACCCATGATGTCCTGAGAGTTTTGCAGCTTTATCGACGTTTGGGACTCTTTGAGCGTGCCCTGGAACTGTTCGATACTCTGCAGCAAAGTGGTTATAACTCTGAACTTTTTCTAGACGAGAAAGTATACCTGCTTCTTGAAATCGGAGATTTTGAAAATATTCATAGCCTCCTTCATCCAGCCAGTGGGCCAAGCCATTTCTCCTCTGATTTACAACGTCGAATCAAACGTGAATTGCGTTCGGGAACGGGTCCTAATTCAGGCATGAATCTTAAGTCACTCTACTACCGGCTTCACGGTAAGATGTTGTTAGGGAGTTTTTCTGATGATGGTACGGGGGGTTGGGCTTTTGATTCCTTCTACTATGATGAAAATCACTTTTATGAGACTTGTCTTCGATTTGTAGACTTCGTAAAGGAGTCTCAAATTCGTTACCGATCTATCAGTCCTGGAGATCCTATGGAAACCGTAGTCCCCAGGATTTTAGCGCAAATTTTAGGGATTCCTTTCAAAGATGAGCCTCCCGTAGATACCAGGGATCAATATCATTTAGTGATCCACTCGTCTTTCTTTCAATGGAAACCCATGCATGAATCCCCCACCTTTCATCACTTTTCTCTTGGGTTTTCCTATTCAGATTCCCAGGAATCCCACTTTCCAGAATACATCGGTGTTCTATTAAACAGACAACCGCCAAGATTTTACTTTGATTCACGGGCTGCCAATGCGGAAACAGTCGCTAAGGAAATCTACGAATCCATGCATTCAAAGATTCATATTTCGTCTCAATGCTCCGCAGGCCGGCGATTTTTTTCCGGCCTACCTGAATTTGCATCCATCCGCTCGAATATGATTAGACTCTCTGCAAATCCTTCTTTAAAGCCCTTGCGAATCCTGCCTATGGAGGAAGAGTTTTCGAAGGTTGAATCACAGCTTCGCGAAGATGGGCCCCTATATTTACAATCTCAACTGGAAGACCTCCATGACCTCAAGCTTGAGTCAAAACAAATTCGAACTCTCCTTTCTCTGCATAAGAACTGGGGCTATCCCCATTGTTCAATTCCAAGGTTCTGTGCAGAGCAAAACCTGGAGCAAACATTTTCCTTTTATTCTTCAGAGTGGGTTCGTGCAAAAAGAGACCCAGCAATGTTCTGGATTTTCGCGGAAGTTCCCCACCTTGGAAATGTGGAGCTTCTGCAACCATTGCTGAACTCCTCTGGTACACAGCTCGAAGAGTTTCTCTCTTCCCCCGCCTGGACAACACTTCAGGATTTGAAAGAATTTTCCCCATGGCTATGTGAAGAAATCAAGTTGACCGGGCAATTGGCACTGGTTTTAGAGAGAATTTCTGATCTTAGGAACCCTGACCAACTCTTAATAGATTCCTTAAAGGAGAACGTTTCCAAATTAAGTTCCCAACAGGCTGAAATTCTATTTTCCTACTTTATTGACAATCAGATTTCTTGCTCTCGCCATGAAATGGAAAATTGGCTCCAGTTTTTTAGAGACCCGCCACGAAGTTTCTGGCTCTTATTGCATGCCTCTAATGCCCCCTTTCCCGAAGGGTATGTGGACTGGCTTCGTTCCAAAAGGTCTGATCCTCTCTATGAGGAAATTCTGAATCTATTTCCCCTGAAAGAATTTTTCAAAATGGAGTGGACCCTGCAGGAAAACACTCCCGATGAACTCTTGATTCCCTTTTCAATGGTCACTTCTAAGGAATACCGATCTCTGGCACAACCCATGCGTGATGTCTATGAAGTGGCGTGCGAAAACCTTCGCTGCGAGATTCTGGCTTACTTTCTACACAACCAAATCAATCCTGATTTTTGCTGGGAGCAAATCTCTTGCTCTCCTCAAAGAAAGGATTTTCTTTCAGGACCCCTGATGGCATCTTTAGAAGGCCAGGCCAGCGCCTTTCAAGACCGCGATCTGTTGTTTTTGATGGAAGGAAATGAAAAACTCCGATCCCAATGTGCCCGCTTTTTTCTCTCTCACGGGGACATGGAGTTCTATACCTATCTGGTGCATAGAATGAAGACTCATTCCTTAATACTTGGATTTGAAGGCCTTAAAACCTTGTTTGAAGCGCGTTCTGATCAGGCTATGGAGCTTCTCATTGACTATGCTTTGAATGGGGAGGGCTGCACCGCTGCGCAGATGATCCAATTCTTTGAATGGGTAGTCTCAGATGAACTAATTCTCGATGAGTGGATGCTCCTGATGACATCTACTACTCAGCAGCATCGTATCAAGGACTTGAAACAGTGGTTTCTTTCACAAATGGAAGACGCTCCGGTGCTGCTTGGTTTCTATCTTCGATTTTTCCCACAAGAGGTGTTGTTGGAAACAATTAAGAAAGGCTGGGGCACATTTCGCAAACTGGAAGAGAAGCTAAACCTGCTTTTGTCCATGGATCCAGAAAACGCAAAGGAGTTTTTAGCTCTGATTCCCCCAGTTCACCGTGACTTGCCTCAATTGGAGATGTTATGTGCCGGAATAGTAAATTAAGTCATGTAGACGAGAGCGGTAGTATTTCCATGGTTGACGTGAGTCCCAAAGCAATGACCCGCAGAGTTGCCGTGGCCGAGGGATCTGTTCTGGCAAAACATTCCACCCTGGATCTGATTCGTGAGAATGGGCTCAAGAAGGGTGATGTAATCACCACTGCACACCTTGCGGGGGTTATGGGGGCCAAACGAACTGCGGATTTAATCCCCCTTTGCCATCCGATAGCCCTCGATGCCATATCTCTCGAATTCGAAATCCTTGAAGACCGCATTTTGGTCAGGGCAAGTACGACATCTACAACCAAAACCGGTGTAGAGATGGAAGCGCTAACCGCAGTTACGGTCGCCTGTCTTACCATTTATGATATGTGCAAAGCCGTGGATCGCGAGATGACCCTTACTCAGATTAGGCTAATGGAAAAGTCTGGAGGAAAATCTGGTCCCTATAAGCGTGTTCACCAAGAGGATTGAATGATGCCGGGAATTACAGGATTCCTCTTTCTTTTTTTTATTTTATTGCCAAATATAAGATCCAATGAAGGCACTTTTAATCAGGCACTGGTGCTGAAAACCACGATACCCTCTACCCTGAAAAGCTCCAGTGTGACTTTTCCCATTGACCCTTCTATCCAGTCCTTTGAGATTCTCGTTAAGGAAAGTGAGCCAGGGGGAGGTTTTGCAACCCTTCTGAGGCCAGATGGCGATGAGCATCCAATCCAGCGCAACAGCTCAACCCAGAGAGCCATCGTCTCCAAGCCCCTGAGGGGTATGTGGACTCTTCGCACCGGCAGGAATCAGACCTTCACAATCAGCGGGTCCAGTACTTTGTTTTTTCCTCAGCTGCAAATCCTTAGAGCACCAAATTCTAAAAGAGACTCCAGAAACATTGCGGGTATTCCATTAGCAGGTGAAGATCTCTCGCTACGAATTGGTCCTCCCTCCCTTCCTGGGAATCCTACCGTGCACCTCAGAAATGGAAACGGCCAAAAGGTTCGGGTACTAAAGACAAGATCTTACCTCGGCGGAGCTCTGCTCTTAGCGGACTTCTCATCCCCGGATCATTCTACGCGGGTTTGTGTAGAAGGATCTTTGAAGAATTTCATCTACCTTCGATGCTCGAAAACCCGGCTACAGGTTTCCTCTCTTGAAATGGTACCTATTCACCTTCCCACTTATGATTCCAGCGGAAGGATGACCATTCTCCTCGCTATTCAGGCTGGCAGCAGCATAGACACCTTGAAGGTCTCCATTGAGCCGCAGTCCTCAGGATGGACTATGCACAGCTTCAGTAATCCTGTTTCCTCCTCAAAATGGAAAGTACTCAGGATAGAATCCAGGCTAAAGGGTTCCGCACCTGGCAGAAATTTTAGCGTGAGACTCGATTCAGAACTGGCCCTGGAGGGGAGTAATTTTTTAGATCTTTCTCTCCAGGATAGAACTCCTTCCAACACGCAGCCTGAATGGATGAAAGACAGCCGAACGGGATGTGCGCTCTTTTTTTCCCAACAGAAACCAATTTCACCAAACTCGGTGAGCTGGTCGGGGATGTGCTCAAAGGGGATGGCCCAGGGAATGGGGATACTAAAGTGGAGAAATCTTGATGGCGGTATGAATGAATTCAAGGGTGAAGTTCACATGGGATTGCGATCTGGGAAGGGAATAGAGTCCTTATCAGATGGACAGAAATACAAGGGCGGCTTCCTTGCCAACCTTTACCATGGCAGCGGTCAATTATTCGAAACGGGAAACCAGGTGTACCAGGGTGAGTGGAGACTTGGTTTGATGCATGGGGGGGGGGTGTGGACCCCAGTTTCCCACCGTAGATTTCAAGGAAAGCTAAAAAATGGTCTGCCATTTGAAGGGAAAATGCAAGTTCTTGAAGGAAACAAGCCCAGGATCTTCAAAATCAGCAATGGAGTCATGAATCCCAATGGTGAGTGAGCGAGATTCATTGAACCTTGAGTTTGTCACAGGAGCCGTGAAGAGCCAAAAGGAGCTCTCCTCACTGGCTCTTCGCTCCAAAGGACTATGGGGCTATGATCCCTCTTTTCTTGAGCTCTGCCAGAAAGAGCTTCAAGTTCCCCTACATTCTCTAGAGGCCGGTCTGGTTCAGATCGGATACCGATCCTCGAAAATGATTGGTTTTTATTCTTTTACCCTTGAAGAGACTGAACCAGGTCTGAACTTCTTATTTATAGAACCGGAAGAGGCTTCAAAGGGATATGGAAGAATCCTTTTTGAAAAATGTGTTTCAGATGCCAGATCTCGCGATTGGCTTTCCTTTTTAATTTGTTCAGATCCTCATGCCCAACCTTTTTATGAGCACATGGGAGCACTTTTCATCGGGAACCTTGAATCACCTGTTCAACAAGGAAGGTTATTGCCGGTTCTGAGGTACATTCTTTAAACCCTGGATTTTTTTCTTTGGGCCTGGGAGGAATGCTTCTTGGAACAATATTTGGAACGTGCTGAACTGCCCATGAAAACCATCGAGCAAACTGGACAGATTCCTAGTTTTCCTGAAGATAACAAAAAAAGAAGAGTATGAATCAGTCGGAGTCTTCCATAGGACCTGGTTTCTATGCGTGTGATCATTTTATGAGTCTCAAACTGAAAGTCTACCGAAAGAATTTTTTCCCTTTCGTGGGTCAAAATATAGGCCAGTATATGGAGGTGCTTTTTTGAGAGCACTTCTTCCTGAACTTTGGCTTGTAGAGTACAGAGCTCCTCTTTTTTCTTGCTCGCCGTACCTGCTCGAAAACCTTGATTCAGCTCCTTTTTCAAGGAGTTTAACTTTTCAATGGTATCCTTACGACCCTTGGTTTGAGCCCCTCGAATAAACCCTTCAAAGAGCTCCAGGCAAAAGGTACCCAGGACTGACTTTTCATTGGGTTCTCTTTCCTGAGGATTACGATATTCAAGAAAAAAGGCGCAATAGTACATGGATTCCAGAATCATCTTCTCTTGAATTGAGGACAGGGGAAGACCTGTAAAAGGCTCGATTAGGAATGGAATCTCATAGGTAAAAAAGGAAGAGTCTATGATTCTTTCCTTTTGATCTAAAGCATTCAGATCTCGCTTAAGGTCCAGTAAACGCTCCAGGTAATACCAGGTGGTATGAAATTGGTGTTGGGTGCAGTCGCTTTGGAGTTGAATTCGCCGCGTGGTATCCACGCGGAAATGCTCCAGCGCGAGGAGAAAAGAATGGGCCTCTTGAGGGGAAATTTCCTCTTCCATACGTGTTAAGGAACCTGTCCTATCATCAGGAATCGGATCGATAAGCGTTTTTAAGAGCTTTAAGAAAACGTTCGAGGTTGTATTCGTTGATGGGCTTGATTACAAAGTCTTTAGCGCCCTTCATCAATCCATCCTTGACCATGTCATTGAATCCTATCGAGGTGACCAAAATAATCTTAGCTTGCGAGTCTATCGCACAAATCTGTTGGACCGCGTCAACGCCAGTTACATAGGGCATCACCAGGTCCATAGTGACCAGATCGGGCTTCAAGGAGGAAAAAGCCTGCACCGCTTCGTCCACGTTTGCGGCTTCACCCGCCACCTCATAACCCACACCCTCAAGAATTTCGCGAATTCCTTCACGAATAAAAGTCGCGTCATCCACCACCAGGGCCCTGAGAGGACAACCTTCTTCCGAAAGACCGTTGGTACTGGGGTCCTTACTTAGTTTCTCTAATAACTGATCCACTTTTAAAGTCTTCCCATTCCAATCTAGTGAATTTCCCTGCCAGAACTTAATTCTCGTAAGATAACTTGAAAAGCAAGCTCTCCGCCCCATTCTACGGCCTCAACACTCAGTTCAGCCTGAATCGTCCTCTCATCTCCATGATCAATGTCCAAGACTTCGCTCACTCCCGCTGAAACGGGAAACCAGATTTCCTTTCCAATCAAATCCCTGGCATTCTGACACAATAACAATTCAGCAGAGGCGTTCATAAATTGAATAATGCCATTTTGATCTACGATGATAACCCCTTCGGCATCTGGCAATAAGTAAGAGTGATAGAGATTTTTGTGCTCTTCTGCCTGAAGACGCTCTTCATGGAGGGCTCTCAACTTTTGTCCTCGTTCCATGGAAAACAATAATGTCCTTACCAGGTTTGATGCTTCCACTTCCCCCTTAATCAGGTAGTCTTGAGCTCCAGCTCTTACCGCCTCCAAAGCCTGGTTTTTCTGCTGAAGCCCTGTCCAGACAATGATCGGTATAGTAGGACTTTCACGGTACAGCGAATGAATCGCTTCAAGACCCGTTGCGTCTGGCAGGTTTAAATCCAGGATAATTAGATCTACTTCATGATCCTTGAGCAGGTCTCGACTGGTGGAAAGCCGGTCGCATTGATGCATATCAAAGGAGGGAAACTTTGATTCTCTTTCAGCCTGCCTGAGCAGCTCCCAAAGATAGCGTCCATCCCTGGGGTCATCTTCAATCACCAGTATTCGAATCGTACGTGTATCCATAGGACTGAGCAGGCAGAGTTCTCCTCGAAAGGAAAAGGCTCTCATTCATAAAAAATATATGTCAATGACGGAGTGAAAACTAGATGATAATCTACCTGATCGTATAAAAAAGTAAGAATATAGTCTTTTTTTGTCCTATCAGCAGCTAACACCAAGAAATCTAATCCCACAAATGCCGCATTCTTGAAGATGAGTCAAAGAGTGTAATTTTGGTTCTTGACGAAGGTCTGGCCATTTCGTATCGTTCAGTTTATAGGACTAGAAGGAAAGGTTCTGCCCTACTTTACCAAATTCTTGACCTAGTTTTGGCGCGATTCATAGGAGCTTCTCTTGCCCAATCTCAACTCCCCGGTCCATATCCTGCTCGTAGAAGACAATCCAGCCGATGTGCGGCTGGCACAAGAGGCATTCAAGGACATTAAAATGGACCACCAACTACATGTGGTTAAGGATGGGGTTGAGGCCATGGAATATTTGTACAGGCAAGGGGAATTTCAAAATGCGCAAAGGCCTGATCTCATACTCCTGGATTTAAACCTACCCCGAAAAAACGGTCACGAGGTCCTGAAGGAAGTAAAGGAAGACGACAGGTTTTTCCTGATACCCGTAATCGTATTAACAACCTCAAGGGCATCCCTGGACATCCTCAAGGCCTATAAACTCCATGCCAATAGCTATATCGTCAAACCCATAGATATCGATGGATTCTGGGCTATCGCCAAATCGGTAGAATCATTCTGGTTAAACATCTCCACCCTCCCAAATATCCAAGAGCCCATAGAAGGAAAACCGGAAATTTAGAACTTCAAACGACGGGCGATGCCATCATCCTTCATATTGAATTAGGCCAATGAGTCGAGAGCCGGGGTGTGGTGGGTGATTGAGGCCTCGGGGGTGCCGCATGGCGCTGGTTCGCAACCACGGACGATCTCGTATCTTTCAACTTAAATAAGACTCCGTGAGCCGAGGGGCGGGGCGTGGTGGGTGATTGAGTCCTCAGCGGTGCCGCATGGCGGTGGTTCGCGACGACGGGCGATGCATAGTCATCGTTCTAGGAGTGAACCGCCGTCAGGTGGTGCCGCTGGGGGCTCAAGCATTCACCTAAGCCCCGGTTCTCGGCTCATAAAAAGCGAAAGACGAGATTTGAACTCGCGACCCTCTCGTTGGCAACGAGATGCGCTACCGCTGCGCCACTTTCGCAAGGGTTCCTAGGTTAGCGGATCAATTCCATGAAATCAAGAACCTAACCGCTCTGGAATCTACACAGAGAACCTCATTTCAAGCCAGAAATCACTCAAATCATGATATATTACTCCTGATTTTGTATGGGAGGTGGGCTTTGAGTTCCCAGTCAGCGATCAAAGTTAGACTTCTTGGATTTTCAGGAATTCCATTTGCCGATATTGTTTCATCCGCAAGAACCTGTTATTCCTCCAAGGGAATCGTTCTTCCAAACGAGGTTTCCTCCCCACAGGCATCCAAGAGTCCAGGCGATTATTTACCTATGGTCCAGTCGCTCTATCAGGCGGGACATCACACAACTTTCCAGCACAGTTATCTTCATTTTTCCATGGAGAATATTTCCAGGCATTCGATCTGGAGCTTTCTTCACTCCCATCCGTTTTACAATTCAGAGCAGGTTTCCCAACGTTACGTAAAGGTCAAAAAAGATCAACTCTTCGTCCCTGAGGGTCTGAATGAAACCACTCTTGGTATTCTCCAAGAGTGTTATCAATGGCAAATAGATTCCTACCAGAACTTTGCTAAAAGGCTTGAGAGTTTGGCGGAATCGGAATATCTCAAAAGATTTAAATCCCGCAAAGGAACTAAAATCGCGAAAAAAGAAGTCCAGAAAAAGTGTTGGGAGATCGCCAGGTATCTTCTACCGGTGGGAACCACCGCCTACCTTCATCATACGGTTTCTTTTATCACTCTTCTTCGATATTACCGCCTATGCGACGTCTTCGATGTTCCCATGGAACAAAAGGAGATCGTGCGTCAAATGATGGCTGAAATCATTTCTGAGGATTCCAATCTTCCAGAGATCATTCAAGATCCCCTTCCCCTTGAGACCACTCCCGAATACGCATTTTTTCAGACCTATGAAAAGTCATGGGTACCATCAGGGTTTTGCCAGGAATTTGACAAGGAACTCAACGGCAAAGTTTCTCGGCTCATTGACTATCAGGTAAACCAGGAACAAACCCTGGCCCGTTCACTCAGGGAGGTGGGTGGGCTCGGCTCAGACGTGGAGGATTCCAAGCTTATTGGCTGGGTCATGGACTCAAACCAAAATTCCCTTCATGGAGAATCCTTAAACCTCGGCACTCACTCCAAGTTGATGCGCTGCCTCTTACATTCTCACTATGTTTTTCAAAAGAAGCTTTCACACAGTGCGGACTCACAGGATCAACGCCATCGGATGATTCCAGGTTCCCGACCTATACTTGAGCGTCACTTCACCGGTGAACCTGATTATGTAACCCCATTTCTGATCAACCTTGATGATGAATTGAAGAAGGAATATTCCCACAAAATGGAAAGAAATTGGGACTTTGTAAATAAAGGCCTCTCTCATGGAATGAGCTTTGAGCAGGCTAGCTATATGCTTCCAAACGCCCTTGCCATCCGTTTCTCTGAGAGCGGTGACCTGCTTAACCTCAAACACAAAATGGCCATGAGGTTGTGTTATAACGCGCAGGAAGAAATCTGGCAGGCCAGTCTCGAAGAAGCGCTTCAGATTACAAATGTTCACCCTACCATTGGAAAGTTTCTCCTTCCTCCATGTACCATCCGCAAAGCCGCTTCCGTGCGCCCCATCTGCCCCGAGGGGCCCAGGTTCTGCGGAGTTCCTGTGTGGAAGCTACAAAGAGAAGAATATCAACGAACAATTTAATGAGCTACGGATACCCTCATGACACACTTTCGTGAAGAAATTCAAAAAATCAAACTCCCCAAGGCAAAATGCGAACTCCTCCAAAAGTTGCTGGGCACCTTAAATGAGGATTCCCTTGAGGACTACCGCGTTCTTGTTGATGCCTACCAGGGTACCTTTGGGAAAGAGATTCGCGGGTACGCCAAGAAATGTCTTCAATTCGCGGACAAAAAACACCCCTCTCTTCGAAAGAAGCTGGAAGAAGAAAAGAAAGCGGAAGTCGAGAGACAAATTCATAGTACGGAAGATTTACCCGAAGAGCGCAAATGTCCCATGTGCCAGATGAGCATCCCCTTCACAGCCCTCACCTGTCATCATTGCGGAGCAAGCACCAAAGTAGAGGCCCCGAGGGAGGTAGCTAACACCTATCCTGTTACCGCCGTAGATATGATGAAAAAGGCCAACAGCCTGGGGGCATCCGACATCCACTGCAGCGTGGACTACCATCCAATATTTCGTATTTCAGGAACCATGATCCATCAAAAGGACTTACCCCTTCTTAAAGCCGAGGACACACTCTCCATCGCGTATCAGATGCTTGACAATGAAACCAAGCGTATCTTTGAGTCTCAAAAGGAAGTGGATCAGGCTTTTGATATACCTGGGATCTGCCGGCTGCGTCTCAATGTGGCTGAAGAACGGAGAGGTCCGGCGATTGTTGCCAGGATTCTTCCTTCGTCGATTCTTTCCATGGACGATTTACGCTTTGAAAATAAAGAGGTTTTCATCAAACTTTGTCAGGAAGTTAACGGCCTGATCCTCGTGACGGGTCCCACCGGTTCTGGTAAATCTACAACCTTGGCCGCCATGCTCGACTATATAAATAAATTTCGTGAAGAGCACATGATCACCATTGAGGATCCGATTGAGTTCGTCCATGAACCCAAGAAAAGCAAAATCATGCAAAGGGAGTTGAGGACCAATACGCTCTCCTTTCATAATGCCTTAAAATCTGCCCTGCGCCAGGATCCTGATATTATGCTGGTCGGTGAGCTTAGAGATCAGGAAACTACCGCCCTGGCTCTTGAGGCGGCTGAAACCGGTCACCTGGTTTTCGGAACCCTGCACACCAACTCAGCGGCAAAAACCGTCGATCGTGTCATCAATATGTTTCCTGCCGAAGACCAGGCAAAGATACGAGTGAACCTGGCCGAAAACCTCAAGGGCATCATCGCCCAGCAGCTCATAAAGAAGGTGGGTGGAGGACGAGTAGCGGTACAGGAAATTATGTTGAGAAGTAACGCCATCTCCGCCCTGATAAGGGATGGCAGAACTTTTCAGATCAATGAATACATCGGTACGGCTAAAAACAAAGGCATGCAGCTTATGGACGACTGCATTCAAAAGAATCTTGCCCGTGGAGACATCTCCAAGGAAAACGCTTATCGGTATGCCTTGAACAAAACCAACTTCGTCTATTCTGAAGAACAAAAGGACGACTTTGTGGAAGGTGAAGAGACAGAGTCTGAATAGGGTGTACCGAGTTTCGGTTTAACAAGTCACTGCGGAACCACAAGAGTCTTCGCACAGCGAAACCCAAGCCCTTCTAACTTCGAGTTGGGAGCAAGGGCATCCCTATAGGCCGAAATCTCAGGAATTTCTTCCCAGGAGCCCCCCCGTACAGCTTTTTTATCTCCGCTTCCAGGACCACTGGGATTTTTCTTTTCAGATTCTTGATAATAATTGGGGCTGTACCAATCCTGTACCCATTCTTTAACTCCCCCAAGGAGATTATATAAACCCTCGGGTGATCTTCCGGGCTCAAAAAATTTGACCTCATATAAAGTCTTTTCCTGCGCCCACTCTCCATCAAACTGTGCCAGCACCGGGGTGGGCTCATTGGAACCCCAGGGATAGAGCCTGCCTGAGCGACCGCGAGCCGCAAACTCCCATTCCGCCTCTGTAGGTAAGCGCTTCTGTTTCCATTCACAGTAGCTCTTCGCCATTTCCCAGCTCACATTAATTACCGGCTGCTGAAAAATCTGCTCTGGAACCGAGTTTCCATTCCATAGGTTATATTTGGAGCGGGTGTTAGAAGGAGGGGGTGCCTGCTTCTTATCTACAAAATCCTTATAGGCCTCATTGGTAATCTCGGTCAGATCCATGTAAAAAGAATCTATCTCTACCAGGTGAACGTGACTGCAATCCTCATAACAGCGCACATCTCCCATTGAAAAACCACCACCCTTCAAAAGGACCATTCCGGGAATTTCAGGAGGTTTGAATTTCTTTCTTTCCTCTTTCTTCTTTCTCTGTGCGATTCGCTGTCGTCGAGCTTCTTCTATCCTCTTTCTTTCCGCCTCCAGTTTGACCTTTTCCATTCGCTTTTTCTGTTCCTGTTCCTTGCGTATCCTTTCCTCTTCCTGTTTTTGCTTAAGAGCAATTTGCTGGCGCTTCTTCTTTTGTATTCCCTCCCAGGTGTTATAGCCATAAAAGCCTCCACCGAGTACAACCAGGAGGACCATGACAGGGAGAAACTTTCGAAAGGGTAGGCTTGATCCGGTTTTTGCGAATTTTAAGAGGAGTTTTTCAATCTCGCTAAAACCAGCGGGTCTCTTATCTCGATTCTTGTGCAGGCACCTTAAGATCAATTTATGAACCTTAGAAGGGATGCCGTCCAGACCAGGGCAGTCTTCTTCCAGGTGAGCTTCCTCCTGATCGTCTTCCAAAAATGGAGGACCTCCTTCCAAAACCTCATGAAGAAGACATCCAAGGGCATAAATTTCAGTCTTTAAATCGATTTCAACTTCACCTCTATAGAGTTCAGGGGCTCCGTAGAATCTCTGCGGACTCTCTGAATCAAAGGGAACAGAATGCAAGCCCTTAAGGAAAGGAATAAAGAGGAGAAAGACTTCATTTTGGGGTGTTAGGACGATGTGTTCAGGACACAATCGACCGTGGAAGATAGAAACCTCCGCAAGAGCTTCTAACCCGCTGCATAGCTCGGCCATAACAGTATATGCGCGGCCGGGGTCCATACAGCCATCCTCATCCATTTTCATCATCGCGCGCAAGGTTGGCCCATCCGGCTTTTCAAGAACACTAACGGGAAACTCGTGCGGAATTCCCTCTAATGTGGCACGAAAGATTTCCAGAGGTTTTTGAGCAATGGGGGGCCGTGACTCCACAAAGGAAAAGAACTCATCTTCCAAAGCGGCGAAATCCTCAGGTTTTTCCAAGGGTTTCTCATAAAAAACCTCCAGGAAGAAAAGTTTGGAGTTTTCCACCCCTTCAGCGTAGTAACGAGTCCCGAACGCAATATCCTCGATCTCGCTAAGAACCCGGTAAGTCCCCTTGAAAATCGTAATATTCTTCTGGATCTTATCTTTAAACTCAGAAGCCATGGAGGACCCATTATATACCCAAAATGTAGTCAGTTGTCCGAATTCTCATCCAAACCGAAATCTTGTGATTCCCTGGCTCCTCTCAAAGCAAGGACCCATAGTCTGAAGCCTGCAATTTTACAAACCACCCCTGAATTGGTTCCAGACGCCAGGCATTAATCAATGGGTAAGCCGTTTGAGTTCGCTCTTGGGACAAGTACAGCGCTTCCTCTAAAAGGTAAAAAAGGACTTGAATTTCAAAAAAAAACCAAAAAGGACTCTAAACTCCTAAAGGGTTTCTGCCGATAATACATATAGGGGTTTTTTAGAATTCCTGAGGTTCAAGCAAGGAAGCAACGACCAGCGATAGCAGAATACTCTTTTGAGTTTTGTTGCCAGGAGGATGACATGGAGGTTACCCAACTTGGCTTATCTTTGACCGAGGTATTTACTCGGCAGGAGGGCCAAAATCAATCTACCGAGATCGGCGCTACCCGTAAAAACGGCGTAGACAAGGCCCCTTCTTCTTCTCAAGACAGCCTGGAAACATTTCGTTTTTCCACGATTCCCAAACCAGTGGACATGGATGAGATGCTTAAATATTTTGAAGCCAATAATTCTCAATCCATACGTCAAAATGTATCTGATTTAAAGGAAGAACTCATGTCTCGCGAAGACATGGACCGCTTCTTAATGGCCAAACTTTTTTCTTTGGATGAAGAAGATCAGCAAAAAGAACTCAGACGTATGCTCCAGGAATTGGACCAAAGCGCCAACCTGGAAGAAATTCTCTTCGGAAAAGCTGGCCATGTGATTGAGCCGGTGGACTTGGAACAGGAGTTTCAATTGAACCTGGGCTTCGAATTAAAGCTCATGCAGGATCGTAAGGAAATAAACCGAAGAAGCGAGCAGCAGGCTGAGATTGAAATGTCGCTTGAAGCCGCGATGGAGGCAGATCCCCTGGTCCTTGATCTAAACGGTGATGGAATCAAAACCACAGGCCTTGAGAATGGAGTTAAGTTTGACATTGACGGAGACGGTCAATTGGAACAAAGTTCCTTCGTTAGTGGAGATGACTTTTTACTCGCCCTGGATCGTAATTCCAACGGAATGCTGGATTCCGGCAAGGAACTCTTCGGACAGGCCAACGGACACAGGGATGGCATCGAAGAATTAAAGAGTTTTGATGAAAATTTCGATGGGGTGATCGACAAAAATGATTCCGTCTATCAAGACTTAATGCTTGTAAACAAAAACCAACCCTCAAAATCACTTGCTAATGCTGGTGTGGAAAGCATTTCCCTGGATCGTTTGCATAGACAAGGATTTACCAATGCGGGAGATCGTTACGACGGAGGGTTGGAATTTACTCTCTCCAACGGACAAAAAAGGAAGGCTCTAGATATATATTTTCAAATGAGAAATAGAAATTAATCACAACTGCCAATAAGGCCAATCCGGGGTTCTGCTGACCGCCTATGTCTGCCAAGAACTTTGCCTAGCACCCCCGGATTGGCCTTATTTATTTCCCAGAGTTTTTCAAGATTCATCTCTTCTTTCTGCCATACCAGGATTGGATCTTCCTGGCCGCCTCAGCGGAACCCTGGGAAGCAGCCTGTTCAAGCCACATTCTGCTAAGTGCTGGATCTTTCTTCACTCCTTCTCCCAGGTAATACATATTCCCCAGGGCAATTTGAGCCATAAGACTTCCCTGTGCCGCCGCCTGAGAAAACCAATGGAGGGCTCGAGCTTGATCTTTTGCAGCCCCCTCGCCATGATAATAGATCTGACCTAGTGCCTCCTGTGCCTTTAGAAAGTCCATCGACGCTGATTGTTCCAGGATGAGAACAGCCTTCTTAAATTCTTTTTCTTCAAACAGATTCATTCCTTCGTGATATTTACGATCGGGAATGGTGTAAAAGTAATACCCGGCTGCGGTCAGGATAAGAACTATGAAAACGACTTTAGCGTAAAGAGGAACTTTGAAGACTCGACGCCGCTCTTCCTGTGGCTTCCCATATTGAAAGGGGGTATGGCTTTTCTTGGGAGGCTCTATTTTCTCAGAAGTTGTTTGAGGCTGAGTGATGTAGGGGGAAGAATTCTCTTCCTCAAAGTCGTCATCAATCTGGGGGAGTTCATCAAGACTTTCATCTTGAGTTTCTTCCATCTCAAACTCGGGTAAAATAGCCTGTGAAAAAGGCTTAAAGGAGTGGGGGCCACCCTGGGGACTATTCTTTTTCTTTTCTTCTTCTGAATTGTCTTCCAAGTTTAAGGCCCCTTTTTCTTATCACGTTATACCAGTGGTTCATCCACTGGTAGATTCATGCCTAAGAATATCTCATCGTTTGTACTGGCTTGGACAAAATTTGAACATAAATATCGATTCTTTCTTTTGAAAATTCTCGGCTATTGCCGATGCCTTCAAAGAGTATGAAATCAATCTTTATTGTGACTCTTTTCCTCACCCTGACAGGAAGCTCCTATAGCTTCGGCTTTTTAACCCACCCCTTAAAGAACCTGTTTAGAAGAAATCCTCCCCGCTCATTCGATCGAAATTTATGTGTCGAAAAGCCTATGAACATCTATGGATCCTTTCCTTTTTTCAGAGTGAGTGCTGGCGAGATTCATACTTTCTACTATAACCCGATCAAGCCCCGATCTCTGGCTGCCGCTCATCTCAACCGCAAACGGATCACCATGAGAATTTTGCGATTTGATTCACAGCCAGCCTCTATACGTGAAGAGGGAACAATTCATCGTCTGAGAGTTTGTATTCCCAATGAAGCTTTTCTGCTCCCCTCCTACCAGGAGGACAAATTCCCACAAATTCAATCAAATCGGTTGAGTTCCAAACAGCTTTAGCCGATCTCTTAATATATTCGAACCAATTCATTTTAAAGGGAGATGGCATGGCTCATCACTTCTTCTTAATCATCCTCGTAATTCTGTGTAGAATTTCAATCCTCTTCGCTGAACCTAAAATCCACCTCTCCGTAGAGCGTGTCCCGGTGGAGAGAGTGCTGGCCATGATTACCAAGCATTCTTCCAAAGAACTGATCCTGGACGCAAACCTTAGAGAGAGCACGACATTAAGCCTTTCAAACGTCTCCTGGAGGGAAGCTCTCAACGCACTAATGTCTGCTCATGATCTCGAGCTGATTGAAACTGAGCATCACCTCATCGTAGTGGCTCCTGCTAAGACTTTAAAATCATCCAGACCAGACAAGAGAATCCGAGCCCTCGTACCTCTTCCAAGTCTCAAGAAAAAATCTCATTCCCAAATTCGTATCACTGGTATCACCGGTAATGATCAAGAACGGATAGCCATTGTTGAGGTGGCGGGAATCAATAAGCTCTGGAAGCTTGGTTCCAGTGCCCCAGAGGGATTTCGAGTCCGCCAAATTACCGAAACAACGGTAATTCTCTTGCACCCCGTTACGGGAATTACGCGCACGGTTCAGTTTTGAGCTAGACTCGTCGTGTTCTTGAGGAACCTTTGAGTCTTTTCCAAAGTACTTTGAGCTCTTGCTCAAGCTCCTTATCATCCGTGCCGTTTCGAAATTCCATCCGATAGATTCTATCTTGCATGGAAGATAGCGTCTCATGAAGGGAATGCTCAAGATTCAAGGTCTCTAAATGCTCCTGGAGCCCTTTTGAGGGGGGTCTTTGAAAGTCCATGGAAATTAACCATTTATCTAGTTTTTTGATCCATTCATTTTGAGCCTCATAACGTATCTCAAAGGATCGAAAGAACCGATGGACCAGGGCAAAAAAGAGGAAGATTCCTACTAAAGCCAGAATGCTATTCAGAAGGGGACTTTGTTTCCACCAACGAAGTAGATTCAGTAAAAACAAACTCTGGTCAACTCGAGAAAAGTACAGGACGGAGGATTGCCATTGAGCATCAAAATATTCGCCTATTTTTTTCAAATGCTGATAGGTGGACTGCAGGATACCTGACTGAAACCAGGATAACGGCTGGGCTGGAGTAGGGTCTTCAATGATCCAGATACCCTCTCCCGCAAAAACCTCAACCCAGGCGTGAGCATCTTTCATACGAATAGTCCAATAATCACCATATTCATTGTATTCCCCTGAGGTAAAACCATTCACCATGCGGGCAGGGATGTTGTTGAGACGAAGTAAGAGAACCATCGCGGCCGCATAATACTGACAATGACCCACGCGATTATTGAGTAGGAAATCCTCTAGCGGGTCGCCGGGGTGGTAAGAGTCAAGAGAGTAACGAAAACTCTTATCAAAAAAAGCACGGATAGCCTTAACCCTTTCAAGATAGGTCGTTTTTTCCCTGGTAATGTAATGAGCCAGCTTCTCCACACGGGGACTCACACCGGGAAGCTGTAGATAATATTTCTTTATGAAATTCCCAATCTCAGGCTCCTCTTTGAGCAGGGAGCGAGATCGCTTAACCTTGTAGGCATAGACTTTATATTCCAGGCTCCTTCTGAGATTAAACTTTCTTCGAATATCCCCCTCGAGACTGACTTCAACCAGGGGCGGTTCAATTTCCAGGCTTCGGGAAAATTCAGGTAGAAATACATATTTATTTTTGGAGGGTAAAACCTGGAAATCAAATTCCTGAACCTCCTGGAAACGATCATGGTATAAGGAGGGAATTTTCATCCCTTCGCCTGGTATGATCGCCGAGCGTAAAGGACGAAATTTACTGCTTTTATGCCAGCTTTTTCCGTCAAAGGAATCAAGAACTACGCCTTTGTAATAGCCCGGAGATCCACGGGTCTTTACCCGCATAACCACTTTGTCTGATTCTAGAATACTGGTGATGTCGTCTAGTGAAACCTGATCGGAAAATCCACTGATGGTCAGGCCTAATTGGGAGGGAATCTGATCAAAGTGGAGCCGGGGAACAAAAAGGAAGAGTGCATATCCACACAGCAGCAAAAAGAAGACCAGTTTCGCTGTGTACCAGGCTTTAAACTTTACTTCCACCTCGGCGTGAAAACGCTGAAAGCTAAGTTCCAAGAACAAGTATCCCAGTGCAAAGAAAAACACCAGTGCATACAGCGCGAACCAGAATCGAAAGGTTAAGGCCCCTGCCACGAGAATGAGGACGAAATTCAAAAAATACATCACGATCACCCTCTGTCTATTGACCCTCATGAGATGAAGACCCGCCTGAATAAAAAGTAGCAACCTTGCAAAGAACAATAAATCGATGCGAGCTACCTGGGCATGGTGAATCCATGAAATGACTGCTCCAACTGAAAAAAGAACGGGTACGATCGAACGGGGAAAAATCCTCTTCGTAGTGATCACCGTGAGAAAGAAAAAATAGAAGGGAAGCCAAAACCAGGGGGTCTCCTCATAGAGAAGAGAGAAGGGAATCATAGAAAAAAGAGTGAAAAAGGGAAGTTTCCAGAAAGAACCATACTTTCGAATTTTCAGAGACTTCAAAAGCTGCTCCCTAAAATGGTGGCGTTTTTCACATCTCCGGCCGGAGTCCTGTAGATGGCCAGAAACCGTAGAAGCCCAGACTGATCTTTTAAGTTGCCGTCAAAACGATAATGAACTCCATTTCCCAGAATAGTAAAGGGTTCAAGATTCTCCATTCGATGTTGTAAATAACATAACGCCCTTGAAAAGACGCGTCTTTCCGATTCTTGTGAGTACTTGATTACGTAAGTCACTTCTTCAAGACTGATTCGATCAAACTCCTTGACCATGAGGTCACCGAACTTCGCATAATGCTTCCAGGAAATGAGCTTTAACGGGTCTCCAGGAAGATAGTTTTTTATTTTATGAACTTCTCCCTCAAGTTCCATGGATTTAAAACTGGAGTCGTCCACTTCCATGCCCGCCGATGCGGCCAGGGGAGCCACAAGGATCTCAACACAAGTACTAAGCTCCAACTCAAGGGAAAACAGCGGGAATGGAAATTCAACTTCTAACTTCAAGGACTGGAGCTTATAAGGACCTCGGAGAGAAAAGCGGATCGGAAGCGCCCTGGTTTCCTGGGAGAAATGTAATACAGAGGTGCTATCTCTTTTCGTTTGTGAAAACCTCTCCCAGATCAAGGTCAAAGTACCTGCAAAAGGGGGGAGAGGGTTCAAGGAGCGTATCTGTGGAATTGCTGGCTGGGATTCAACCAGAAAAGTTGGAAACTGTAAGGCCAGAACACCCCGTCTTAAAAAGAGAAGATAAAAGAAATTAAAGGCCAGAACACTGAATAGGAAAAAATCCAAAAGTACCAATAGGTTGGCACCGGTGACAAAGGTGGTGCTCCCCAGACCGGAGGCAAATAAAAAAAGATAAACTCCAGCCCTCCTGATTCGAATTCGGGAATTTTTCAAGTGAAGGTTTTGTTCCATTCTTATAATTTTTCTCCAATCTTCCGTTGATTCCTAGTCTTTAGTAAAGTTTTCCCCGCTTTTTACGAAAATTTACCAGAGATTTGGGAAAGTAAGTGCGAATTCTCAATAATTTGTACTATTTGCGAATCCCCTGGTTTCATTTGGATAGATTTTTCTCATTTTGGCCCCATTGAGCAATTCCAACTTCCTTCGACCAACCATTTTTACCTATGTTTCTTTTCGAGTGAGCAGAAAAATCTCAAGGAGAAGGAGACCTTCAGCCGAAAGAAAGATAAGCCCATGAGTAATGCAGAAGTCCTTACATTGAGAGAAGCCTCTCTTTACCTGAAGGTTTCCCAGGAATCCCTCCGAACCCTAATCAAAGACCGCAAGATCCCCGTGGCAAGAGTAGGCACTCAATACCGCTTTCAAAAACGCCTGATTGACTTGTGGCTAAAACTACAGGCCTTACGCTCCTATGAAGACCCCGATGGTCTCATGGGAGAGGAATCTCGCTTCCGGGCCATGCAAATTCTCTCTGATAGTTCTCTGCCGAATATGGAAAAACAACTATTGATGCAGTTTCTTTCAAAGAGTACGCAAACCAGACCCTCTCCTGACTCTGATCAAATCACGGTTGAATCTATAGATCAGGCTTTTCTCGATGAATTAGAGGAAGCGGTAATTCTCTGAGTCCAAGGAATTCTTAAGCTTCGAAGATTTGTAGCAGCGTTTTTTGGTATATTCCACGAGGTGCGCCGATCTTCCCTCATTTTTAATTTACTCCTCTCTTGGGTACTCTCTGGGACATGCTTTTCCAAAGAAGCTAATTTTCAAAAGATAGACCGTTACGCTTTCTCACTCGAGAAAGTCTCCATTCACCAACATTTTCTGGATGAGGAGTCCTTGCGTAATATCAGCCAAGACGCCGTATCCGGAATTTTTGATCCGCGCTATGATTTTTACAGCTTCGTGATACCTACTTCGTACGGCGGTGAAGAGCTCTCTCATATCGCGAATACCTTGATTAAAGTTCTTCCCATACAAGAGGCAGAGATCTCTGTGTTTTCTGAGCAGAAATTCCAAAAATTGGAATCTTTTCGTTTCTCATTAAAAGGGATTTTTTCGCAGGAACCTATTGAATACCTCGTGGAACTGGTTTTATACGGCTCTTTACTTTATCAACACGTGTCCTTTGTGAGATCACCTACAGAAGAATTTCCAGGAATTCTTGAATTGATGCCGAAGTTTCGTATTGACAAGGAAAAGCAGCCTGAAAAGCCTCCCGGCGCTTTTTCCATGCCGACCTTTGATCAGGCGTGGTTCATCGATAAGGGTTTCTACTACCACGCAGGATACGGTGTAAAGATTCCTCTTGAATTTCCCGGATGGACTTATAAAGCCGGAGATCTTCCCAGGGAGTTTCATCCCCACGCCCTGATCGCATTTGAGTCTCCAACCGGATCGCATGCCCTCTATGTACTGGCTTCAAAGCACGAATCCACCCTACAGGCCTTTTTTGACTCCTTTCGCATGGGTTTTTCCAATCCTGAAATGGTTGATCTTACCCATAGTTCGGATTCTTTTCATTGGTCTTTTAAACTTAATCGCGAACCTTATCCATTGCGATACCAGGTTAAGGGGCTTCAAAAGGGGAAGACCAAAGTCCTTTTGGTTTTATATTCCCTCAGAGACCAAACCGCCTCGTTTCCTGTTCCCCTGTTAACAAGATTTCGATTTCTCTCAGATTCCGCCTCTTCTAAAGTTCACCAAAACCTTCGATCTCCCAAACTTCAATACCTTCTGGTAGATAAGAATCAAAGTTTGTCTGCCACCGGCTACCAGAATTTTGATTATGGCCTTTCTTGGACTTTCGCATCCACTGATGTGACGGAAGGGGGCTTGTTAGAGGAGGCAACTTTCGATGCGGACTACGAAATCTTTGTTCATAATTATTCCCAGAATTTTCAGTCAACTCTGGAGCTAGAGCGTGATCGTTTCCTGCCGCACAAGGAATTTCATGAAGACTACCTCTCCAATATCATCGGGGTGAGGGCAACCGAGACTCTAACTCGTTCTAACCTGTTAATCAGTTCCTTTGAAATGAAAGAACAAAAGTTGCATTACCTGTTAATGACCTCTGTTAAAGGCTCTCTTTTCCTACGCTGTGTCCTCTGGAGTCCAGAATTTCTGGACCCCAAAACTTTCCCCTATCTTCCCGACTGGAATCCTAAGCCTCCTGTGGAAATGAGTCTCGAACTCTATCAGAATCACCGTTTGAATTTTTCGATTAAAAGAAAGAAGAATTGGATTTTTCGTACGATCACTACCGATGAAGTGAAGCCTATCGGCGAAGTTTTGGAAATACGGGAACGTCTTGCCGAACATGAACTTTATGTGATGAATTCCCTCTTTCTCGATGAGGGATTGTGTCTGGAGCTTTTTTCACAGTCCAAACCCTATCTACAATCATTGCGTGAAGGAAAAGCCTGGAGAGAATGGTTCCAAGATCTTGAAGTCTCAGTAAAAGAACTTCATTTTCTTCTCAGGGGTAAGCCAAGGCTGCTGATACAAAGAACTTTTCGTCGAGGTACCACTCTATTTTCCGCCTTTACCCTTCAAGATCCCGGCATCGACAAAATGGATTTTTTCACCCATTCCGGTCTAAAAATCTAGCCTGGTTCCTTATTTTCAAAATTACCGCTGCGAAGGCGGTAGCGCTTGAGAACTTTGGCAAATGAAGGCATGTCTTGAAGATGCTCCAGTGTTTCCTCCATTTTGGTAACTACAAGATCAAAGCGGGACTTGAGAAGTTTTTCTCCAAGTTCACTCAGTTTCCAATCGGAGATTTCCCCAATACAATATACAGCTGTCAACTGAGATTGCTGATTCGTGGAAATTGCCAGACGCTCCAATGCCTTTGTTGATCGTTTGTTCAGGGTTTCCCAAAGTGCTACTACTGTATTTCCAACGACACGGTTATAAGGGTCATCCAGACATTTAAACAGAAATCCTCTATCACGAGGATCAGTAATCAGGGTCAAAGCCTCAACCGCGTTTGCTCTGATACGATCATCGGCATGTTTAAGATAGGACTCTAAAATTTTTCTTTTTAAGACCATTTCACCCCGTGCCCTGCCCAAACCCAGAACAGCGGAAGCGATAATCTTTGGATCCTTTTCAAGTTTGAGTCGTTCCACCAATGCGCGAGCCGAATCCTCATCTGATTTATCTTCAGAGAGCTTTTGAATCGCCGCCAGACGAAATTCTGTAGCATTGGAATAAAGCGCGGCAAGATCAATGGAAGAGTGGGATTTTCCATCCCTGGTTTCCTCAATTTCTTTTTCCGAAAGTATCATGCGCTCCACAAGCTTATCGGGCCATAATCCATAGGGATTCTCATTTCGAATTCTCTCCACAATCCTGCCCGCTTCCACATTCCCCTCTCCTGCCATTATTTGAAGCCCATCCAATGCTTTTTTTCGAACGCTTTCCACTTCATCGACCAAAAGTATGGAAAGAAGCTTTACGCCTTCTGGTACATCAATTCTACATAGGGCATAAGCCGCGGAATCCCTATAGGCGGAATAAGAAGATTGGAGCATCTTCAGGAATAGACTGCCGGCGCCCTCTCCCCCAAGGTTGTGTAAAGCTTTGATTGCTGTCGCCTGTACTCGATTATGGGGATGTTCTACAAACTGAGTGATCGCGGCCAATGCTGAGGTGTTTCCGATCTCCTCCAAAGCCTCGAGTGTGGTCGAAAGCACCCTTGGATCCGGGTCCTGGAGAAAACCCATAATGGAGCGAAAATGAAGATGGCTGCAAACCATCATCAACTTAACAATACAGCATCGATGAAAGGAGTCGAGACTATAGTTTTCAATCATCATCATCTCAGGCAGAAATTCATCAAGTTTATTCTCAAGTGCGAATTGAAATGCCCGGTTCATAATCTCAGGGTCCGTAGAGAGAAAGGCTCTCTTTAAGTTATTTAAGCGCTTATCCTCCGAAGGGTGTATTGCTGGTGACACTGGCTCACTAAGCGAATCAATTTCATTGATCGCCTTGCGTATTTCATACTTGAGCTGAATGTCACGCTCCACTCGTAGAAGATCATTTAACAAAGAAATCTTTTCCGAGTAGTCGCTAACAGCAAGATCTTGAATGGCACGTCGCCGCAGCGAGCTATCAAGACTCTTCAAGTCTTTAAGAACATCCTCTATATTTCGCTGAAAGGATTCCATCTATGCCCTCAAAGAATGAAATAATATATACAAAATAAATTCATTAGCCCGACTTCTAGTCCAATCCCATGCTTCACAATATCGACAGATTCTATTCCCATGCTGGAGATTTTTTAGAGGCTGGAGAGAAATTCTTCCGTCTCCTCCAAGATCAATAATTGTGCACCCTTCTTGGTAAAGAGAGTGTAAGTCTTGTCTTCCACGGACTGAGCCAGGTAAAGAAGCTCTCCCTTTTCGACCTCTCCTTCCCTAAGCCTGGTTTTCAAATCTGGAGAATTCTCGCCATAGCGGACCAGGGTGCTGTCGCCATCACTTAGAGATTGATAAACGCCAGGACCTAATACCTCTCTCTGGCGCTGATAAATTAATTTTCGACGATGAAGAAGCGTTGCGCCAAGTATGCTCAATGTTAAAAAACAGGTATTGAGAATAGGTACCATCATGAATAAAGAGGAAATTCCACCGGTTCCCAGGGTCCAGCCCAGGTTGCTTTTGCAATAGTCCAATTTTTGTCTGAACCCCATACCTCGAAGCGAAAGCGTAAAATCAAAACATTCCATTCCAATACAGAAGGCTTGAAATGTAAATCCCAGAATAATCGCCAGCAAGTTGCCCAGGATGGGAATCAAGTGCAGGGATAGAATTAAAATCTGTCCAAGAATCAGGAATGTCAGCAGGCGAACATTGTCGGAAAGTTGTGTGAGGAAGGGCGGTGAAATTCCTTCCCCGGGCTCTAAACCCAGTCTTTTTTCAAGTTGTTCCACCATAAGGGAATAAAAGGTGGAACATAAAAGGGCAAATCCGCCAAGATAGAAGAGAAAGACTAAAAGGATAAACTCCAACAAATGGACCAAAAGAGAAAATCCTACACTCAAAAAGTTTTGAATGGCATCGAATTCCCATTTCCATTCTGGAAACTCGCCCCACGAGCCTGGTTGAGCAATAGCCCAGGCAGCCGCGATCGCTCCTATACCTACCAGAATCCCAATAAAAAGAGGGACTATCACAAGACCAAGCGCACGAGGATGCGAGCGCAGGAATCTCCAGGCCCAGGGTATGGTTCCAAGTCCTTGTATGAAGGTTTTCATCAATTTAGTTTGTATAAGAGCTTAGGTCTCTTCCTAAAGATATCTGTCCAGAGAATGGAAACCAAGCGAGATAGGACCTTGTTGTGAGTTTATTCATTGTTGTCTCTGCTTCCAATGAACAAAATTTTGAAGGAACCGGTCCACCGTGGAAGGATCTCTTTCCTAAACCGCGTGATGAACTATGGAATGCTCGCGCTAATCTTTGGCGTCATGTGGCTCATGCTATGACACTGCCGTCACGAGATCTCCAGGGTCTTTTTCAGGCCTCGGGAAAAGAATTGAGAGACAGACGAAAACTCATGGAAGAATTTCCACATCAGCCGACAGCTCCAGGTTTTCTCAGGTATAAGGCCCCCTGGATTAAAGCTATGATGAAGTTTGGCAGAGAGCAACAAAAACAAGATTTAATCGCCCGGGGAATCTACTTGTTAAGTCCAGGTTTCGGGGTTACTCAGTTAAGTGAATGGATTCCTATAGATCCTCTTTCACAGATGAGCTTCGTTGCAGGTTTGGGACAAATCCGGGAGTTCTGGAGAAAGGAGATTCCATCCATACTTTTAAGGAACCAAAACAAAGAGACTAAAATACTCAATCTTTCGGAGGACTCCGAGGATAACATTCTTAAAAGTCCCACTCTTCGATCCCAAGTTCTTAGCATAGCGCTAACTACTCAAGGTCAGACCGCCAGGACCGGAATTTCTAAGCTTTTTGAACTTGCTCCAGATCAGACTATGAACTGGATTCTCAAGATACTGGATAGAAATGCAACGGGAATGGAGCAAATAGATCAATGTGCTTCCGAGAGCGGATTCACACTCACTAGCTGTGATTTAAACACCTTAACCCTGGCCATCTGAAGATAGAAAACAGGGGTTATTTCCCAATACAGAAAGTCGAAAAAATACGATCGAGGATGTCCTCAGTAACTACAGCCCCGGTGATTATTCCCAGGTGATCAACGGCGTCATAAAGTTCCACCATGCAGATGTCTATTGGAATCCCAGTTTTCAATGAATTCAAAAATTGACTTAGGCTCATTTCGGCTTCCCTCAGCGCGTCCGCCTGACGTTTAGAGGTAAGAACCGGGATTTCGGGGTCCTCACTCTTGTAAGTCGCCAGGGAAGTCACATGTAAGAGGTCCAACATTTTTTCAAGACCTTCTCCCTTAAGAGCTGAAATGAATTGGGTTCGGGGATGATCCGTATATTTTTGGTTATCAGGATGAACTTTGAGGTCGCTCTTGTTAAAAATATGCAAGCAGGGACCCTCCGAGGAGTGGAGCTCATTTCTGAGGGTACAATCATAGAGATAGATCCTGATTTGGGCCTTCTTCTCTAAGGTTCTGGTTCTTTCGATACCAAGGCGCTCTACTGGATCCATGGTATTTCTTAACCCTGCTGTATCTACTACGCGATACTTCATGCCTCGATAGGTAAAAGACTCTTCAATATGGTCACGGGTAGTCCCCGCAATTTCAGTCACGATGGCCCTTTCTTCTTTAAGAAGAGCATTTAACAATGATGATTTTCCTACGTTAGGAGAGCCCAAAATGGTGACTAGCACCCCTTCCCTGACGATAGAAAAACGATCATAGGAACGAAGTACCTGTTCAATAAGTCTTTGAATTCCCTCTATGCGCTGTTCAATTTGAGAATGGGTTAGATCTTCAATATCTTCTTCGGGATAGTCGAGACTCACTTCAAGGTGGGCCGCACAATCAACTAGCTGTTCCCGAAGAGAGGCAATTTTCGATTTGAGATCTCCTTTGAGATTTCGAATGGCTACTGAAGACTCAAGGAAAGTTTCAGCCTCGACCAGATCCCTTACTGCCTCAGCCTGACTTAAACCAATTCGACCATTTAAAAAAGCACGACGGGTAAATTCACCAGGGGGAGCGGCCTTTACTCCGCGGGAAAGGAGTAATTCAGAGGTTTTCTCAATGATTGCTCTCGAACCATGGCAATGAAACTCAACCATTTCTTCTGAGGTATAGCTACCACCCTCGGGGAAATAGACGCAAAAAACTTCATCCACAAGAGAATTGTCGGAGGGGTCTTTCAAATAGCCGTAACACAAAAGTCCGGGCGAGAATTTCTTTCGGGGTCTTTGCGACGCGCTGACAAAAATCAGGCGGGCAATGTCTAAAGACCCTCTTCCCGTTAGCCTAATGATGGCGATGGCCCCTCCGGTTCCTGTCGCGAGAGCAAAAACCGGAGGATCACCCATTTTTATTCTTTGAATTGAATTACAATGTGCCGTCTGTCCCCTTCGCCATCTGAAGAAGTGGAAATGTTTTCTATCTCATTGAGTTCCGTATGAATGATACGACGATCATAGGAGTTCATGGGATTTAGATGAACCGTCTTGTGGGTTTCTAAAACCTGGTTAGCCATCTTACGTGCCATATTCACTAAAAATCGCTCTCTATGCGGCTTAGATTGCTGGGTACCAGATGCAGGTCTCTCCGTATTTTCATTCCTTCGAAAATCGCTACGTCCCTCTCGTCCCTCTCTTGGCGGTCTTGAGTTTCGATCTCCTCCGCGACCATCACGGCCTCCACGCGGTGGACGCTGAGAGCGCTCAGGACGATCCGATCTTGAGGAGTTTGATTCTCTTTTTGAATTTTCCCCCTCAGGCTTTCGATCTCGGGGAGATTGAGTTCGGGGATTAGGCTTGCGCTCACCTCTGGGCTGGCGGCCTGCCTCTCGTTCTTCGCCTTCAAATTCACAAATCGCCTTTAAGTATCCATCTCTGTCTTTGCGATTGATCATGTTGTTCAGTAGAAATTCAAATTTATGAATCGAACGGCCAAGACTGCCTTTAAGATTGGCGGATTCTTCTCCAGAAAAACGAAGAACAAGCTGCTTTCCCTCGTCCTTTACTGTTTCCTGAAACTCTGGCTTGAAACCAAGCTTATCTGTCATCTCCCGAACCAGGTGCAGGGCCTTTGCAACCTTATCAGTCTTGACAACTAACTTGACTCGGGCTTCCTTTGAACCCAGGCCTAAAAACCCTTTAGAGGGTTCTTGAAGAACCTCCAGTTCAAATGAGTCAAACTCATCGAGATGAAGATCCTTCATCACTTCTGCTTTTGCATCCTCCACCGTTTTGGCTGATTGAATTCTTTGCATGTTTCTCCTCTTTTCAGCAATCAGAAAAATCTCAGTTAAACCCTTAAACAATGATGGGTCTTTAGCGAACCTTGGCTGTATCCAGGGGTTTTGAGCCTTTGTTCCGCTTTCTTTTCCTCTTCTTACTCTGTTGAGGACCCCGGGGTGGATCTTGAGTGGAAGAGGGAGACTTCTTTTTTGCGGTAATTATCAATTGTTCGATGTTGGAAAAAAGACTTTGACCAACAATGTAAATCATGACTCCGGCCGAAAGGTTTCGCATCATGAAAAAGAATACGACCGGCAATATATAAATGAGCATTTTCTGATTTGGATCGCTCGACATTTTTCTTTGCGAAATCATGAAACTCCCTACAAATATGATAGGGAGGATGTCTGTGGGGTCAGCCAATGCAAGATTTTTGACCCACAAGAAGGGTTCACCATAGATCTCAACACTTCCGCCCACCGTATAAAACAAGGCAAAAAAGATTGGAAGCTGGAGAATCATAGGTAAACAGCCTGCTACTGGATTAATTTGATGAACCTGGTATAGCTTCATCATTTCAGCGTTCAGGCGCTGTCTATCGTCTTTATATTTTTCTTGCAGTTTTTTCAGCTCTGGCTGAACTTCCTGCATTTTTGCCATGGATTTAGTTTGCTTTATATTAAGGGGGAGAAGAATCAATTTAACTAGCAGGGTGAGACAAAGGATTGCCCATCCATAATTTTGAGTTACCCCGTAAAACACTTTCAGGGTTTCAAAAAGAAGCTTTTCAATACCACCAAGAATCTCGCCATATTTATCAAAAAGGGGCGCAAATTCTGTTTTTGCCATACCTGTTTCAGTCTTTTCACCTATATAGAACCGATACTTTCTGCTGAGAGATTCGCCTGCTTTGAGAAAATCCTTACCCAGGGGTAAAAATGCAGTGTATATCGCCTCTTTTGTATCCTCTATTGGCTTTCTGAGGGCATAAAGGACGTGAGGGTCATCCATCTTCATCGCCGCGACAAAATGCTGACTTCTATAACCCAGGTATAAGCGACTCGGATCATCGGCAAGCCCAATCATGCTGAACTCTTCTTCTAAATCACCTTGATATTCCTCTATTTCGTCCCTTGAACCCGCAACAAAAGTGTCCCAGTATTCTACACTTCCCCTGATTCCATAAATCAGACCCAGGGTCTTCTTAACGTCCGAACTTGAGTATGGTGAAATGGTTCTATCCGTTGGATTAGAAAGTCTGATTTCTAACTCAAGCTGATTTTTCTCCTGGGATACCTTCCAAATTTTCTCTATTCGTAGCCCAAACACTGGAGAATCTTTGGCCAGGTCTTCCAGGGTAATAGAAAGAACATTTGTATCCGGCTCCAGAATTTTGGACTGCACCGGGTTAAAGCCGTCCTTTAGGGACCCGGGAATCCCGAATCGAATGCCACAGAGAGTTGCCAACCAATCAGGAGTTTCTATTTCCGTTTCCGTCCCGGACTCAATCGCTGCTGAAATGAACTCTCGTTCATAATTACGGCCTTTTAAGATGTAAGAAACAAGGTTTCCGCTTTGATCAATTCTCAAATCCAAGGATTCATTTCGGTAGACAAACTCTTTGCCCTGAATGGTAAAACCCTCAGCAGAATGGGAAAAGCTGAAAAGACTCAAATAGAGGAAAAACAAAATTCCTAGTTTACGCTGGATCATATCCCCCCCTGCAAAATGGATTGCAACGCAATATTCTCCAGAACATTTTAAAATTCCCTATAAAAAACCCGTATTGATTCAAAACTTCAATTCCATATTTAGAGCAGGTCGGCTGAAAACGGCAAGCCTTGCCAAGCCAGGGTGAAAATAATTTCTGGTATATATTTCTAATGAGAAACACCTCTATTTTGACGAGCCATAAAATTTTGAAAAATTTCTCTGAGCTCACGTCGTTTTTCTGCAAATTCATTCTTCACAAAATCCTTATTTAGGATGAGGACAAAACGACCACGAATGAAAAGCGTAAGCTCTAAGTGGCGAAGGATTTCACGCACCTGGCGTCTAGCCTTGTTACGACGAACCGCGTTACCCACCTTTTTGGGTATCGCGATTGCCGTTTGAAATTGATCCCACTTTAGACCTCGGATTCGAACATTTGAATCCCTGGGGCTGATCCAGCGACCCTTCCTAAATAAGGTCGCGAAATCCACCTTCCTCTTCAATGAGGTCATGAAACAGCCAGACTATGCCTTCCTTTTAATCGTCTGGCCTTGAGAATCCTGCGTCCTCCAGGAGTGGTCATCCTCTTTCGGAATCCGTGTTTCCTGAGCCGCTTTCTATTGTGTGGTTGATATGTTCGTTTCACTATACTCCCTCCGCGACCTCAAAAGATTTTTAAGGTTATCGGACCTCTACCGTACAAAAAACTTGCCCGGATTTAGAGAGTGGGGAGTTTAACGAGTTTCCTTTAGACTGTCAATGCTCTACCAATTTGTGGATTATTCTTCATCAGCGCAAAATTGATCGATGCGCAAAGAATACTCATACTTTTTCAAAGCTATCGCAACAGTCTTGCGTGTGATGCAGTCGTCGATCTCTCTTGCCGACTCCATGTGTTCGGAAAAAATTGCATTGCAAAACCTTAATAGGTTACGTGGAGAACTCAGTGATTTCTTGATGATGAACTCATCGATTTTATCCCTGATTTCCGGTTCACAAAGATTTCCTAGTTTTCCAAAGAGTTTTCCGTCCTTATTAAAAGCTATGATGCGCTTTCTGAGCACCTCTGCCAGCTTTTCCTCATTCCATGTGATCACCTGATTTTGTACCTTATCATTGCGAAACCCGCTCCGTTTAAGATTGGGAATACTTTCAGCGGGAACAAAAAACTGGAAGGAGAAAAAGTCACGTTGGAGTATCTCCAGACAGGAAATAAGAGGACCCGCGAGTAGTCCCGCAGTCTCTGGTTCTTTCATGGTTCTTGTGGTCTCATCTAGCTTATCGATGAAAACGTAGCAGGCCATATAACCCAGGTCACGAAGAAGGTCCGCTGTTTTCTTCAGCGTGTAATCTCCCTTCTCTACCACCAATTCCAGGGGGGTTGAGTCACTAAGATAAAAGTCTCTTCCCTTCTTACGGGGATAACTATGCATTAATTTTTCGGTAAAGGAGAGAAACTTTGGGTAGTAAAGACCTCGCTCAGCATCCCCCAGATAAATTTCCGCCAGATGAAACAGAATTTCTTTCGTTTCCGCCTTTAGGGAGCGGAATTTTTCGATATCCTTGGAGGCTAACTCACAGGCTTCCTTTGAAATTAGGCGCATGAGTGATAGCAGGTGGTCCAGTAAGGTTACTTCCTGAATTTCCTTATGTTGAATGAAGGGAAACTGTGAATAGTCCACCGAGGCTATTTTTCCATGATACTGTTCTCGAATCCGGTCTTGGATCATGCATTTCAAGGTAGTTTTACCAAGCCCCCTCATTCCAAGAACTAAAAACGGCTGGGGGTCTTCAGGAATTCCAAAAACCGATTCAAAATAAGGGGGTAAAACCACAAAGCGTTTCAGGTTTTTTTCACGATCGGCATCAAAGGTATTGAAGGGATGGGAGCTAAACCCCCTGGCCATGAGATAATCCCGCATTTCAATCATGGGGAACTGCTCCTTGTACAGCCAAGTCTGGCCTTACTCCCCCCAAACCATGATGTTTTCACCAGGTTTGATCAGTTTTAGCTGTTTACGTGCGATTTTTTCCTGTCCAATTGGAGTTCTGAGTTCCTCAATTTTACGAGCAAGTTTGCGATTTTCAAGCTCTAGTTCATCGACTTTTATTTTGAGTTCAGTGACGTTGAGCTTACGATTTTGAATCTCCTCATACTTGTTTACATAGATCTGGGAGACAAACATAAACAGTACGAAAAGAGAGGAAAAAATAATTCCATAGAGAACATATTTCCCGTAGGAATTTCCCTCATTCCCATTATTCAGCTTTAACTGTAAAGGTACCAGTTCAGGTGGTTGAGACATGATGACCGGGTTTTATTCCTCATCCCCTTCGAGAACTTCCTCTTCCATCGGGATTTTGGAAACTCCTACAAGGATATCACCCTTGGCCAGATCTATCATCTTAACCCCCTGAGTAGCCCTGCCGTAGCGGGGAATATCAGAAGACCTTAGACGGATTATTTTTCCATTGCGCGAAATAAGGATAATCTCTTCCTTAAGTTTAATTTCCATGAATCCAATGACGTTACCGATTTTAGGCTTGACCTGGATGTTTAGCACTCCCTTGCCAGCACGGTTGGTTAACCGATACTCCTCTAGATAAGTTCGCTTGCCGTAACCCTTTTCCGTAACAGCAAGAAGAGTTGTTTTATCTTTGGAGTCTTCCTCTTCAACTGCGGAAAGAATCTCCATTCCTACCACAAAGTCACCGTCACCAAGCCTGATTCCCCTTACGCCTTGAGAAACTCTGCCTACTGCACGTACCAGCCTTTCGGGAAAACGAATGGCTTTTCCAAGATAAGTACCCATAATCAAATCACAGGTATTGTCAGACAATGCGACAGATACAACTTCATCTTCAGCACTGGCGAACCGAATCGCCAGAATTCCATTCTCTCGAGTCGCGGATCTGTATTCATGAAGCAATGATTTCTTGATCAAGCCGTTTCGAGTCACCATTGTGATAAAAAGCGACTCCCCATTTTTATAGCTCTCATCTTCATTAGATTCTATAGGAATCATTGCGGTGACTTTTTCCCCTTCCTCTAGGTTTAAGAAGTTCACCATTGCCTTTCCCTTAGAGGTCCTTGACCCCTCTGGAAGGGTATGGGAAGAACGCGCGAAACATTTACCCCGATTCGTAAAAAACATAACGTAATCAAAGGTTCTGGCTATGTAGAAATGTTCGACGAAGTCCTCGTCCTTCATGGTTAACCCGGTGAGCCCCTTACCCCCTCTGCCCTGGGAAGAATATATGGACAGGGGAACATGTTTGAGATAACCACTGTGGGTCACTGTTATTACCTTTTGTTCATCTGGCAGAAGATCTCGAATATTGATCTCACCCTGATCGGGAATGATTTCTGAGCGGCGTTCATCTCCATACTGTTCCCTGATCTCAAGAAGTTCTTCGCGAATAATTTCGAAGACCCTGCCGCGGTCAGCCAGGATTTCTTTCAAACTCGCGATCAGGGCTTCCAGTTCCGCAAGTTCATCAAGAATCTTCTGTGTCTCAAGGTTAGTGAGAGTCGAGAGGCGCATAGCCAGAATCGCCCTGGTTTGAATCAGCGAAAAGGAAAATCTATCCATAAGCCGATCTCGTGCTATGTCTGTATTTGTAGAGGATTTGATGATTTGAATCACTTCATCGATGTTTTCTAGGGCAACCCTCAAGCCTTCCAGAATATGGGCTCGTTCTTCCGCTTTACGCAGCTCAAAACGCGTCCTGCGGGTTACAACATCGAATCGATGGGACGCGTAAACACTCAATAAACGGGGAAGGTTTAAAAGCTCGGGTCGATTGTTGACCAGGGCTACCATGTTCACGCCAAAAAATGATTGCAGGGCAGTATGCTTGTAGAGATGGTTTAACACCAGGTCCGCGTTTTCCCCTTTCTTGAGTTCAATGACAATGCGCATACCCTTTCTATCAGATTCATCCCGGAGATCCGAAATTCCATCTACCTTCTTATCTCGCACCAGGTTGGCTATATTCTCAATAAGGCTGGATTTATTTACCTGAAATGGAATCTCCGTAACGACTATGGCTTCGCGGTCTCTTTGATTTTCCTCTACGTGCGATTTGCACCGCATTACAACTCGCCCTCTACCGGTTTTGAAGGCACTAATGATTCCAGAGTTTCCAACGATATAACCGCCCGTTGGAAAATCAGGACCCTTAATCACCGTGAGAAGCTCATCCACAGTCACGTAGGGGTTATCGAGATACATTAAAACAGCGTCAATGACCTCAGAAAGATTGTGAGGGGGTATTTTTGTGGCCATTCCCACAGCAATACCATCTGAACCATTTACAAGTAGGTTGGGAAACTTAGATGGTAAAACACTGGGTTCCTGAAGTGCGCTGTCAAAATTGGGAACGAAGTCAACGGTATCCTTCTCAATATCGCTGAGCAGCTCCTCAGCCATTTTCCTCATTTTGGCTTCGGTATAACGATAAGCCGCAGCGGAATCACCATCAATGGAACCAAAATTACCTTGACCATTGACCAGCATGTATCGCAAAGACCACTCCTGGGCCATACGCACCATTGTTTCATAGATTGCGCTATCTCCATGGGGGTGATATTTACCCATGACCTCGCCCACGATACGCGCTGATTTTTTGTAGGATGCGTTGTGGCGCAGATCTAGCTCCATCATTGCATACAGAATTCTTCGGTGTACCGGCTTAAGACCATCTCGGGCATCGGGAAGAGCGCGCGACACAATTACACTCATCGCATATGCCAAATAGGAGTTTTCCATCTCATGCTCGATGGGGATTTGTATAATTCTTGAATTGTTATCGGTCATAATCTTTCCCTGGTTTTAAGCGTCGAGATTGGTAACATGAATCGCGTTCTTCTCAATAAAAGCCCGGCGTGGGGGAACCTGGTCCCCCATGAGTACGGCAAAGGTTTCATCGGCTTCCACTAAATCATCCACCTTGATCCGAACCAGGGTACGAATTTCAGGATCCAGGGTTGTATCCCATAGTTGATCCGGATTCATCTCTCCTAGTCCCTTGTAGCGCTGAATACTCAGCCCTTTGCGAGCAGATTTATTGAGTACTTTATAGAGCTCCAGGGCATCGGTACCCCGATAATGCTCCTTCTCACCCTCTGTGACGAGAAGTACATCGTCTCTTGTGATTCCGAGTTTTTCGAATATTTTTCCAATTCCCTTTAGGCTCTCCCTCTCTAGCACCTCAGGGGTAATTAAAAAGTCAACTTGTTGATGATTCACCACGCCGCTTACACGAATGTAGTACTGCAACGGTTTTTCTTCTTCAATCTCCTGATCAATTTCTTCTGAATCTTCAAGATCATCTGAACTGTGTGTTTCATCTCCACCCTCTACCTTGTTTTCAATGTTGGGTGTTAGATCTGGCCCCTCCAGAGCATCTTCTACTGCCAGAGACTCCTCTTCATCCTCTTCGAGGTAGAGAAAGTAGTGAGAAAACTCCAGTAAGTTCTTAGCTTCGAGGTCACTGATAACATAAATATCAAGTTCGCTCTCTTCATATTCCTTCAAAATGACTTCCTCAAGAGAACGAGCAAAGTCTTTCATAATTCCTTCTGAATCAAAGGAAGCGTTTTCGATCATTGCTGTCAAAATAGGTGCGATTGTAGCCGGAATACCCTCTTTACCCAGTTTCTCAACATAAGCGGAAAGCTGTGTTAAAACCTGGTAAAGCTGCTGACAAGTACCCTCATAAGCCGTTTTTCCTAGCTTGACTTCGTATCCATCTGAAATGGATGAGGACAAAAATTCAACCATCTGGGATTCATCTTTAAGGTATCGCTCGCTCTTCCCTTTCTTAACTTTATAGAGAGGGGGTTGAGCGATGTATAGATGCCCGGTGTTTACAATGTCAGGCATATATCGATAGAAGAAGGTAAGTAGAAGAGTACGGATATGAGAGCCGTCTACATCGGCATCTGTCATGATGATAATTTTGTGATATCGAAGTTTTTCCAAATCAAATTCATCACGCCCAATACCAGTACCCAAAGCAGTAATCATCGCCCTTATCTCTTCGTGAGCTAAAATCTTATCGAGACGGGCCTTTTCCACATTAAGAATTTTTCCCTTGAGGGGGAGAATTGCCTGAAAATGTCTATCCCTGCCCTGCTTAGCGCTCCCACCTGCGGAGTCTCCCTCAACCAGGAACAATTCGCAGTTTTCTGGGTTACGATCAGAGCAGTCCGCCAGTTTCCCCGGTAAGCTTCCTCCTTCAAGCACCCCTTTTCGACGGGTGAGTTCGCGAGCTCTTTTCGCCGCCTCCCTGGCCCGCATGGCAGAAATGGCTTTATCAACCATTCTTGTAATCACTTCGGGGTTTTCTTCAAAGTACTGGGTTAATTCTTCGTACACCATTGTATCCATCATCCCTCTGATAAAGACGTTACCAAGCTTGGTTTTGGTTTGGCCTTCAAATTGGGGATCCGGCATTTTTACGGAAACGACAGTCACCAGACCCTCTCTACAATCCTCTCCGCTCAGGGTTACGCTTTTTTCTTTTGTACCCCTCAAAACCTTGGGATTTTTGGAGATGTAATTGTTTATCGAGCGCGTCAAAGCAGTTTTAAATCCACTGAGATGGGTGCCCCCCTCCTGGGTATTGATGTTGTTTACAAAACTAAATATTGTTTCTGTATAGGAATCGTTGTATTCCATGGCGATTTCTATGGCGATTTGACCTACTTCCCGTTGCAGGTATATTGGCTTTTTATGAAGGGGGGATTTGTTCTTGCTGAGATACTGCACGAATGCTGTGATCCCGCCCTCATAGTAAAACTGGTGCTTACGGTCGGTGAGTTCATCAACAATTGTGATGTGTGCTCCCCGGTTTAGAAAAGCCAGTTCTCGTAGACGAGCGCTCAAAATATCAAAAGAAAATTCAATTTCGGTAAAGATTTCAGGATCGGGTCGAAAGTGAGTCCAGTTCCCGGATCCCTCAGAATCTCCAACTACTTTTAGCGGGGTCTTGGTAATCCCCTTTTCAAAATCAATGAAATAAACTTTTCCATCCCGAAGAACTTTTACGGAAAGATAGGAGGAAAGGGCATTTACCACAGATATTCCAACTCCATGAAGTCCTCCTGAAACTTTATAGGCTGAATTATCAAACTTTCCACCAGCATGTAAAACTGTGTGAATCACTTCAACAGCAGGCTTGTTTTCAGTGGGGTGCATATCAACCGGGCAACCCCTGCCATTGTCTTTGACAGTGATGGATTGATCTTCATGAATCAGTACATGAATGTTTGTGCAGACTCCCGCCATGGCTTCATCGATGGAATTATCAACCACCTCATAAACAAGGTGGTGTAATCCTGCTTCGCCAGTGGAACCAATGTACATTCCCGGTCGTTTGCGAACGGCTTCAAGGCCTTCCAATACAGTAATGCTGTCAGCATCATAATTTTCCATTTCCATGGCGGTTTCCTTCACGAGGATTCCTCCCCTTCACGGTTGAAAAAAAGAAGTACGTCATCACGCTTATAGAGAGTTAGTGAATCGATGGGAGACTCATAAATTTCATTATCATCCTGGATTACCAGGGATTTGGTACGATTGGATGAGATCTTCTTGGTGGATCCCCCGAGAGGTTTAAGAGTGGTTTCGGTTTGTGAACCTCTTACCACCTCCTCACTGAGGACCATAATAAGTTTATCCGAATCTAAAAAATGATTTTCACCGATGTGTAGAAGCATGGTCGTATTTCGATCCTAGTATTTTTTGTAATTGCTCAATTTTCTTTGCTTTGTTCAAATCTTTTGAGCCTATATTTGGTGAGGTATCTGCTTTACTAACAGACCCTAGCATCGTCTCAACTTTGCGGCACGCGTACATCACCGCTTGATGTGTTTTCTTGAATTCTCCCCCAATTTGCTGCAGAGTCAAATTCGTGAACTCGCGAAACATAAACATAGCCACCTGTCTTGGAAAGGCTACTTCCAGTCTTCGAGAGTCTTCATTGAGTTCTTCCTTACTCAATCCATAAAAACTGGCTACCTCAGAAATAATGACAGGCGAATCAAGTGGGGGCTTGTCAATTTTCACACAGGACTCCAGCTGATCCATGGCAAAGGGAAGATCAAGACTTTTCTTAGTTAAGGAGGCTTTCGAGCATAAGCGAAGAAATACACCCTTCAGTTCACGTACATTGGAAGAAATTGACCTGGCCGTATATTCAAGTGCATCGTTATCGATGTCCACTCGAAATTGATGAGCTTGATCCGCGATTATGCCCATACGGGTTTCTAAATCTGGAAGCTTGATATCCGCTAAAAGACCGCTTCGAAACCTTGATATGAGACGATCATTGAGATTCTCAATCTGTTCAGGTTTACGATCCGCCGCGAATACTAATTGGCGGTTTTCATCTGAAAGAGCATTATAGGTATTGTAAAACTCATCTTGAAAGGCCTCTTTTCTGGACAAAAACTGTACGTCGTCCACGAGGAGCACATCCACTTTTCTCCATTCCCGAAAACTCCCATCCCTGGTTCTCAAGCCCTCTACAAATCGATTCAACATTTCCTCACAGGTAAGGAAGAGTATTCTCATTTCAGGATGATTTTTTTTAATCTGGTTGCCAATCGCATGTAAAAGGTGGGTTTTCCCCAGGCCTACATCCCCGTAAATAAACAGAGGATTATGCATTAAGTCACCTGGATTTCTAGCGGCAGCCACCGCGCTCTCAAAGGCGTAGCGATTGCTGGGGCCACATACAAAAGCGTCGAAGCTAAACTCAGATCTTAATGATTTATATTTATTAGAGGAAACCTGGATATCTAGAGTTGGGGAATCGCTAACTGAGCGATTTGGTAAAACGGGATCAGGATCTTTAATGCTGTACTGGATTTCAAAAGACGGGTTCAGGGGAAGATTCTGATGTAGATAGTCTCGGATGTGGGTTTCAATGGATGAACCACTCACCTTGTTCTTAAACATTTCACTACTAAACTGAAGTACGACTTTCTCACCGTCTATATGAGCAATCTTTAAACTCTTAAGGCCTAGCAGGTCAGAAGCTTTGACCAGGGGATCTATCGCCTCAAGGAGACACTTACGCAGTTCTTTGGTGTCAAGGAATTTCCAGGAAAAATGAAAAGAGTTATTCACAAATTTTGATTTCTACTTACAATGCTGATTAATCCAGGTCTTGAGCCTTATTGCACCTTTTTGTTTGCCCTTGAACTGGTTATTACATAATGTTAATAAAACTAAAGTAATTTGTATGAGTCTCAATTGTGCTTTACTTACAACCCAGGTTACTTTCCGCTCTTACAAATTAGTTACAATGTCCTTACCGGTACTAAGTGATCAACGACTCTCAAGAACCAGGATTAGGGCTGGGTTGCGCATCTTCAACTAAGCATTTACTTACAAACTTACACAATATACTTCTACTTCTACTCTCTTTTGTTATAAGAATAGTATAGTAATATAGTAGAGCGCTATTTACAAGAGATTTCCCTATTTGGGAGCTATAGGGGGTGGTTTTTTACGTTTATTGGTTTTTTGGCATGGGGGGGTGCACTTAGCCGTGAGAACTTTATAGTTTGGGAATTTCGGTGGGTCTATAACAAAAGTGGTGCGTAGATTAGAAAGTTTGAATGCTCTGAGTATGGGATACGTGATAAGAGCCAAATATGAAATCAGTACTTTCTATACGCTTTGTATATAAAATTGTCAAACAAAACACCCTTCGAATTGTTTCACAGCCCATCTAAGAAATGTTTCACGTGAAACCAGCATGGACAAAGGGTTTTGTGGCGGATGATAAGGATAGCTACACCATGGTAATGCCCGTGAGCATCGACCAAAAGTAGGGTGGGGCGGGGAGTTACTTACACATTGTTTACATACCTGGTAGCAGACTCCCATTTGGAAAGAAATCCCTGTAGCAGGTCCTCATCAGAAAAGTTCAGCTTCAGTTCAAATCCGCTTTTCTTTCTTTTCAGTTCCACCGGTTGATGGAAAAGGGCCTTCAGCCTGAGGACTATTTCTTCCGGAGGTAGGGACACCTGCTTTTTTTCCAATTCAACACCTGGTTTAAGATCATTCAATTCCAACTTAACCTGGGCCTCCAGTTGTCTAACATTCCAACCATGGACTATTGCGTCAGAGGCTACCCGTTTTAGTTTAGATGAATCTTCAAGCGGAAGAAGCGCTCTGGCTCCCCCAGGTGTTAATAGGCCGGATTCGATAAAGTTTCGAACAGACTCGGGAAGCTTAAGAAGCCTCATTGAATTGGAGATATGGGATCTGCTTTTACCGACCTTTACGGCTATTTCCTCATGAGTCAGTCCAAATTCTGAACTAAGGGTCTGATATGAGATCGCCTCATCGATAGCATTTAGGTCTTCTCTTTGCACATTCTCCACCAGTGCGCTAAGCAGCATGTCCCGATCATCAAGATCTAGAACAATGGCGGGAATTTGAGAACGCTGTAGGAACTGAAAAGCTCGAAACCTGCGTTCGCCGTTAATGATCTGATAGGAGTCTCCGGATTCTCTCAGGGCAATCGGCTGTAAGAGCTGCCCCTGCTGGATGGAGCGGGCCAACTCCTGAATAGAGTCTTCGGAAAACATCCTTCTGGGTTGATAGGGGTTTGGCTCTATGGACTCCAACGAAACGGGGCGGACCCTGTAAGGTGTGCCTTGAGCGATTGCCCCAGCCCCTAATAGTGCTCCTAAACCGCGACCGAGTGCTCTTTTGGATGAAGACATTCTACTAACTCCTGGGTGAATTCAGAATAGTGCTGTGTTCCACTTGCCTTTGGATCATAGCGATTGATAGGAATACCGTGGCTCGGTGCTTCAGAAATGCGGACATTGCGACTGATCACGGTGTTAAATACGTGTTCGGGAAAATGCTCATGAACCTCTTCAATGATTTGAGATGTGAGATTTGTACGATGGTTTGCCATGGTTAAGAGAATACCAAGGATCTGTATTTGAGGATTTAGGTCTGCTTCAACAAGCTGAATGGTGTGTAAGAGTTGACTCAACCCTTCGAGTGCAAAATACTCACACTGTAACGGAACCAGAACCTTGCTACAAGCCGTCAGAGCGTTGATAGTAAGTAGTCCAAGTGAAGGCGGGCAGTCGATCAGAATATAATCGTAATAGCCAAGAACTGGGCTAAGGGCGCGCTTTAGTTTTGTTTCTCTTGATAATTCCCCCACCAATTCAATCTCTGCTCCGGCAAGTTGAATCGATGAGGGTAAAACGGATAGCCCACCTGGCTCTGTGCTTTGGATGACATCTGAAATTTCTGCAGACGAAATAAGAACATCATAGATACACTTATTACAGGTATTTTTTTCGATGCCCAAACCACTTGTTGCATTTGCCTGGGGATCTAGGTCAACAACAAGGACCCTTTTTTGAAAGAGATCATGAAGTAGAGACGCAACACTTACTGTTGTAGTGGTTTTACCAACCCCGCCCTTTTGATTGACAACCGATATTACATGAGCCATGAAGATTTCCCTGATGCCTATTTACCTCGTGAAACTGTGGGAAACAGTTTATCATAAGGCACTTGAAAGAGAGGGAAAAGAACGCCAAAACCTACAAATAAAATGAAGATTTTGTTCATACCCTAGGGCTGGTGGGCTCTTAGTAAATTCTCCAGCGCTTCCAGTTTGGATCCATTTAATCCGGCCTTCCTCAATGAGCTCCAGGAATGAGCATAGGGTAGTAATCGCAGCATTTCGGAGTATTGATTTGACTCCGGGATATCAGAAAAGAGGAGTTCACCAATTTCTCTACATTGTGATTGGTAAACCTGAAACTCATTCAGGTTCATTTCTTGGTAAGGCATGTGCAGTAAGGCGAACAAACTTAGAGGAAAGAGTAAAGAGTTTTCCAACCTTTCCTCTCTCCAAACAACCCGATCCTTTCCTGGCTTCAGAAGTTGATTCAACAATGCATCAGGCAACCAAAATGGAAAGAATTTCCTATTGATCCCATCAAGATTTCTCTGCTGGTAAAGTGTTTGTAAAACAAAAGCCTTGGTGCATTGATTGGCGGCAACTTGAACGGGCTTCCTCATTAGAGAAACGGAAAAAACAACTTCATTTAAATGGCGGTCAAATTTGAGTGGAATAGGGCTGGACTGCACCCGTAAAGAAAGGTTTCTTCCCTTGAATCCCATCTCTTTAAGGCGTAGAAGAGATTTTTTAAGAACCAATTGGAGCCTTTCTTTTTCTGCCCTGAGAAGGCCTTTAGTCCCCTTTACCTCAATATGAACTTTACCAAAATGAGCCCAAATAGATTTTGAGTCCACTTTCTTCCTTAGCCTTTTATTGATAAAAGCTGATATCAGGGGTTTCTTTTCTACGACACCCACGGCCATAGAAAGCATCGGAAGAAAGGCGGGACGTGCTTGAAGTGATAGGAGATGTTTCTTTTGCCTCTCAAGGGGTAGGTCTTCATTTAGCGTGAGGATAGGTAAAGCCAGGGCAGGATATTGAGTTCCCCATCGGAAGTGTGCCGCGTGCTTTGGAAATTGTGTAGCTAATAGGAAGGAAATGCTTCCCCAGAGAGGTTTTTTAGATTTGGGGGCATGGGAGGTGAATCCTGAAATATCCAAGAGGAACAAAAAGAGAGAATTCCGATGTTCAGAATCTAGCCGAAGCTCGGCCTGGGAACCAGAGATTCGTGCCAGCGCTTGTTGATAGAGATAGAGAAAGTCAAAGATATGAAAAGGGTCTTCAATTGTGATTTTACTTCTCAATGGAAGGGCATCCTTCCAAGAATTTAATAGATTTGAAAAGGACTTTAGAAAAGGATTTTTTGTACCCTGGAAATCTTTTAGGGTCCCTTTGTGGAAAGATTCTACAACTGAAATGAACTCAAGAAATTCCCTGGCCTTTCTTGGATACTTTCGAAACAGCTGGAGACCCTCAAGTTGATCATCCTTTTGGCTTGCAAATAGGACAATGCCAAGAGCGCTCATGTCAGCAAGGTGTAGGACCTCTAACAAGGGTTTTGTGAATGCTCCTTTATTTTGACTATATAGATAAGAGTAAGCATCAATAGAGGCATGATAGTCAGCATGATTTCTGCTTGCTTTTGCCCACTTCTCAACCCACTTTTGGGAATTATGCTCAAAGAGCGGTCGAGAACCCAAATAATCTAAGGGATTGGGGAGTTCAAATAGTGTGGACTGGAGAGAGTATGAACTGCCCGGTAAAAGGAAAACTAGGACCCATAGGGATTTAAACCGCATTTTCTCTTCGCAGATAGGAAACTAATAGGGCGAGGTCACTCTGTCTTACTCCTGCAATAATTGAGGCCTGAGCCACATCAACGGGCCTTATTTTACAAAGCTTTTCTCTTCCTTCAAAACTTAGAGCGGGAATTGTGTTGTAGTCGAAATTTGAGGGAATCCCGAGGGCAGACAAGTCTTCTCTTCTCTTCAGTACTTCTCTTTGTTTTCGGATATAACCCTCGTATTTAATCTCAATCTCAGCCTCTTTGCGGACATTGTGAGGAAAATCATCCAGTAAATTATCTAGATCATCGCGAATACCACGGAGGGAGAAGAGATTGATTTCAGGTCGTCTTAGCAGCTCAGAAAGTGACTTTTTTTCTGAGAAAGACGAGGTTAAGATTGGACTGTCACAAAGGGCTTTGTGATTTACTTTATTAGATTTTAAACAGGCGTGTAATTTTTCAATAGATTTTCTTTTTTCCTCAAGACGTTTGTAGCGCTCGGGAGACGCAAGGCCAATCTCAAAGGAAAGAGGGGTGAGCCTGGCATCGGCGTTATCATGTCGGATATAGGTTCTGTGTTCAACCAGGGAGGAAAACATCCTATAAGGTTCTTCTGTACCACGGGTTACCAGATCCTGAATCATGACGCCGATATAGGAGTTTTCCCGGCGAATTGCGATTGGTGCCAAGCCATATAGCTTTCTTGAGCAATTGATGCCGGCCACAATACCTTGTCCTGCCGCCTCCTCGTATCCGCTCGTTCCATTGATTTGTCCCGCAAAAAAAAGATTTTCAAGAACCTTTGATTCGAGACTGGGAAAGAGTTGAACTGGATTAAAAGAATCATACTCCACTGCGTATCCAGGTCGTAGTACTTTAGCATTTCCAAGTCCAGGAAGAGTGTGGACTAGCCGGACTTGAAGATCATGGGGAAGGGAGGTTGAAAACCCTTGTAGATATACTTCCTGGTTAAATCTTGATTCAGGCTCCAGGTATAAAAGGTGAGACTTCTTCTCGGGGAATTTCTGAAACTTGTCTTCAATACTTGGACAATAGCGGGGTCCAACACCCTTAATCTGACCAGAATATAGTGGGGAGAGGTGGAAATTTGAGAGAACCATCTCACGGGTGCGTTCCGTGGTTTGAGTTAGATGGCAGGGTACCTGTTTCACGGATACGGAATCAGTTAGAAATGAAAAATGGGGAGGTGGGGTTTCGCCCTCCTGGGTTTCAAGCTCTTTATAATCAATACTGGACGAAAGAATTCTAGGGGGAGTACCAGTTTTCAGGCGCGATCTTTTGATACCAAAAGATCTCAGGTTTTCAGCTAAATGATGAGAGGGCGGCTCGCCAATGCGTCCCGCTTTTAAAATGGTTTGTCCGATGTGGCAGCGGCCATTGAGAAAGGTGCCTGTAGTTACTATTACGGCTTTTGAATGATAGGTTTGTCCGGTGAGAGTTTTAACTCCCACGGCTGCGCAGTTGTGTTCTAGTATTTCTGACACCACTCCCTGGCGCAGGTAAATTCTTAGCTCTTTTTCTAGAACTTTTTTCATTTCGACCTGGTACAGTATTTTGTCGGCCTGTGCCCGTAGGGCTTGAATCGCGGGTCCCTTCTTACGGTTCAAAGTGCGAATTTGCAGGAGTGTACGATCAATGGTCCTGCCCATCTCTCCGCCAAGCGCATCAATCTCTCTGACAAGGTGGCCTTTAGCACTACCCCCAATCGACGGATTGCAGGGCATTAGGCAGATATTTTCAAGATTAATAGTTAGAACAAGAACACGATGTCCAAGTCTGGCACTAGCAAGAGCGGCCTCAAGGCCGGCATGGCCAGCCCCAATAACGATCACATCAAAGTGAGCCGCGCTCATAGGGACCTTGATTCTATAAAAAGTCTGCCCTCGCGAAGCTCATGGATAAGGATGGCTACCTCTGAAGACTGGATACCCTTTATACGAGAGGCCTGTCCTACGCTGTGTGGAATGACGGTTTGCAACTTTTTACAAGTTTCCTCTTTAAGCCCTGGCTGCAATGAGAAAAAATCAATGTTTGGGCTGAGTAGCATCGAGTCTAGCTCATTAACATATTGAATTCGTCGATGAAGCTTTTTAAGAAAGCTGCTGTACTTCAAGCGAATTTCTATTTTCTCAATTAAAGAAGGATCTTCTATTCCTTCATAGCTAAATCGGCAAAGGTCTCGGTAAGAGAGTTCTGGACGTGATAGTAGGTCGCAAAAGGCAAGTGGTTTCTTAAATTCCGTACTCCCCAGGTCTCTTAGCACTTTATTGTGAGATTTGGTGGGGGTTATGATGGTGTCTTGAAGACGCTGAATTTCCTCTTCAATCAGTTTTCCCTGGGCACAATGTTGATGGTAGACGTACTCAGGCACCAGACCTAATTCATAACCAACCTTGCACAGTCTTTCCTCCGCGTTATCAGACCGAAGGTGAAGACGAAACTCAGAGGATGAAGTAGTAACCCTGAGCGGTTCGTCTCGATCATTAGTGACCAATTCATCCATCAGGGTGCCAAGATAAGAAGAGGTTATCGGGAGAACAAATGGCGGCTCATTCCTGACCTTTCTACTCGCATTGATACCGGCGATAAGACCTTGAGCTGCGGCCTCTTCATAGCCACTGGTTCCGTTGATTTGCCCACAAGTAAACAAGCCGGAAATCTTTTTATGTTCACAGGTTTTCAGGAGTTGAGTAGCGCGAATGGCATCGTACTCGATAGCATAACCGTAACGAACAATATGGGCATTTTCCAGCCCCTTTACAGAATGTACAATTTCCTCTTGTGCAGTGGGGGGCATCGATGTTGTTAATCCCTGCAAATACCACTCATCATAGAAGTCAGATTCAGGCTCAAGAAAAATCTGGTGAACGTCTTGATCGGGGAAGTTGAGAACTTTGCGATCGATGGAGGGGCAATGCCTGGGCCCATGTTGAGTAATATTACCGATCTTTAGAGGGGAAGATTTCAAATGATGTTGAACAAGTCCGATGGTTTTTGAATTGGTATAGGTAAGGTAGCAGGAGCGTTGATTAGGTCTGGAATTTATCCCGGTAAAAGTTCGAATGTTTTCATGCCCACAAAGTTCCTTGAGACCGGTAAAGTTGATACTAGTACCGCTTACCCTCGGAGGAGTGGCTGTTTGAAGGCGATGAATTTCAATACCTAGCTTTGAAAGACTGCTGGTTAATTTCAACGAGGGGGCTTCATTTGAGGGCCCACCATCGACTCTTGAATCCCCGATGATAATTTTCCCATTGAGAAAAGTACCCGTGGCCAGTATGACCGCAGAGGAATAGAATTGTAATCCGGTGATCGTTTCTACCCCCTTAACCTCGGGCCCCTCATGGAGCAAAGAGGTGACTTCGGATTGTACAAGGTCAATACCGGGGTGCTGTTCTAACGCGTGTTTAACGTGTAGGTGATATAGTTTTTTATCTGATTGAGCGCGCAGGGCTCTGACCGCGGGACCACGGCTTTCGTTCAGTTCTCGTATTTGTAAATAAGTTTCGTCTACAAAACGACTTATCATGCCACCAAGAGAGTGGATTTCTCGTACAAGATGACCTTTTCCAGGGCCGCCTACCGAGGGGTTGCAGGGCATCATGGCGACACAATTTAGATTTGTACACAGGAGTAAAACTCTGCATCCAAGATTAGCCGCGGCAAAAGCCGCTTCATTTCCTGCGTGTCCGGCACCCACAACAATGACATCATAGCTAGATTGCATAGGATAGAGTTTACCTTCAAGGTGTGAGGTGGGCAATTCAAACTCCAGGCTGGGTCAGGGGTGTAGATAGGTCTTTATGAGATTCATTGAAAAGTCCTGGTATTCTTTAAGAAGAAATTCAGAATCAAAGATGAGCAGAAGAAACATCGCAATGATGATGTATGGCCCAAAGGCGATCATAGTAAATCCTGTATTTTTCTCAATAAACCTGGAGCGGATCATGGCAAGAACGCCAAAAAATGAGCCCAATACAGACGCGAGGGCAAGAGCCATTAATGTGGAATTTAAGCCAAAGCAAGCGCCTAAAAATGCGCATAACTTCATGTCGCCACCACCCATCGCGTCTCGGTTGAGGACTTGAGAAGCGAGGGTTCCAAGGGCGTATAGAATACCCGAAGAAAGAATCATTCCCTCAAGTGATTCCATAAAGCCAAGTGAATTCAGAGGGTGAAGCAGTTCCGTATTTCCGCTAATACTGACCCAAGCCGCGGCCCCAAGACCCAGGAGAGCCCCAGCAAGATTCAGTTCGTCTGGGATAATGTAATAGCGATAGTCCACAGCGGCGATCACCAGAAACATCACGAGAACTGGAACCAGGAAGAAAAAAGCCGCAGAATTCCCCATTTTAAAATAGATAGCGCTAAGGAGGAAAAGGCAGGACAGCTCACTAATAACAGAAACCCACAGCAACATGGAAGAACAAGGTCTTAGGAAGACGAGAGCGGAAAGATAGTCCCAGGGGCGGTGGATTTTTTTACAGGAAGTACAGCGTGAGGGCAGAAAGCTGTAAAAGGCATCTAAAATGCGATAGCAGGCATCCATACCCATTTTTTCCTCAAAGACAAAAACTTCAAGCTGGTTTTCCAGGTGGGCCATACGGGAAAAGCGTTCAAATAGATAAACTACGGCCATGGAACAGCAAAGAGAGAGGGGCACGAGCAACAGGGCGGTGTTCACAAGAAGAGTTTAGCCTGAAGGCGTAGATGTTTCACGTGAAACATTTGAATCTCAAATTTCTCTGGTAAGAATTCCCCCAAAATATTCAGTGGGTATGGAAGTGCCGTTGTGATCGAGGGCCTCAGAAGTGCCAAGATCAATCCCAATTACTGTTCTGAAGGCGGTGGAAGCCAATACCCTCATGTTTAAGCTAAACAGAGTACCGGAATACTCCTGCCCAGTTCCAAGATCAACCAAAAGCGACTGGGAAAGTACTATTTTACTGGGGTCTGCGGGATGCTTGGCAGCTAGAAGAGAAACAAGTCGTGGGAAGCCGGGTATGGGCTCGAACTCCTTACGCAGCCTGCTAGACTCAGGTCCTTCTTGAATCTGCACCACATCACCGGTTCCTTGAGGATCTAGTAGAGAAGGGTCATAGCTGATCGTAAGAGGTGTGTCATAGACCCCCCTCATCCCCTTAGCTTTAACTTCCAGCTGGAAAAAACTGGAGTCCGCGGCGGTCTGCGACACGGCGAGATATAAGGACCCCTGGGGTACGTCTGCCTCTTCCAGGACAAGAGTAGAGCTGGTGGAGTCAGGAAGAGCGGTATCCTGCAGTAAAAAAACTAGATTGGAAGTAGGTGCTGCGGACGCACCTCCAGCGCCGAGGTCGAAGAAGGGCTGTTCTGAAGACTTACACCCCACCCAAAAGATGAGGCCAAAGGCCAGAAGATTAAGGAGCTTTCTTGCCATAAGCCCTCTCGACAATCTCTAAGTCAAAAAAGTCCACATCGCCATCCTGGTCAAAGTCATATCTACAGTCTCCCAGGCCCCCACTGCATACTCTTTTTCGAATAGCCCTGGAAAGAATGGATATATCAAATCCGTCGATAAGACCCTGGTCTGGAATTCCAATCTCAGGAGACAGGCTGGAAATGTCCAGGTTGAGAAATACTACGGAGATATCCTCTGGAGGTGTCATGAGAATTCCATCAATGAGAATTTGGATTAGTGCAGAGGTGCGAATTGATGAGGGCTCCGACTCTAAGAATTGGGAATAAGAAAAATCTGGATTCTTAAGCAGGGTTCCAACAAGACGTCCCGCTGAATTGAGAAGGAGTACGGTAGAAGTTTCAGGAAGAATTACTGGTTCGCCCGTTGGGGACCGTGGAAAAATATCAATTCGTGTTCTTGAGATTCCATCGGCGAAGAGGTAGGGATTCTCAATTTCGATCAATGTTTTTTCAGGATCAGCGGATCCAGAAACGCTAAATGTGATGGTACGTATTATCAAAGATAGAACATTATCTACAAGGAATCGGATCTCTGCTCGTGTAGAAAATCCAGTTGAGCGAATAGAGAGCTCAAATGAACCATCCTCATTATTGAAAAGACTCACGTTTTCACGGCCTGCTGAAACCAGGGTAAAAAGTTCCGGATTACCAGGGGTAGGCGTTTTCTTTAAAAATTCGCCAGCAGTGATTGTGGCTAGAAGAGAAGAAGCGGGAAACTCTTTTCCAATGGGAGTTGCATCCGGAAATAAGGGTGTGACAGTCATTGTGGTAATTGTCTTTGCGTCTGCTGGAATGACATTCTCCAGCAAATTGACACGTAGTAGATTGGCGTTTCCCCTGGCGATCCGTACGAGGGCTTGTTGGTCTATATCCTGAAACCCCTGGGTTTGGATTCGACCGGAAATCAGGGCGTCTCCTGCCTGAGCCCCCGGAGATAACACCGCGGTGAGAATTCCACTTCCCTGAAAAGACGGTTTAATAGCAGGATTAGAGATTGAAGTCTGATCTCCATTCTTGCCCTGCAAGGTACCAAGATTTGTACTCAGAAAAATCAGCTCAGAAAGATCTACGTTCACCAATGTGTTGTCAGAGAACCTGGGAAGGACGTCAATGATTGCTCGTTGGGTGGAATCCGCAAGAAGATAGTCACTACGCGATCGAATCTCAGAGAGGGAAGGATCACTTACTGAAAAGCTAAGAGTTTCTATCGTAGACAACTGCTTACCGGAAATTTCTACACGGACCTGGAGTTCTTGTACAGTTGAGGATGCAATTACCTCTGATCGATAAAAAAGGTTTTTGGCTTGATCAAAGAGGGGGCCGGTCACTGCACCAGCCTGAATGGAAGAAGGGTTTCCGCCCGAATCCAGCAGGATTATATTAAATAGATTTGTCGCTAATGGGGTCTCTACCACACTCCCGTCCTCAAGAGCCGGCTCAATACTGATCCGAGCAACAGGTGTGGTCTCAATCAGCGGATGTTGAATGTGGATGGTGTTTGCATCTAGTGTAAAACGGGACTGGGTAGGGCTGATCGCAGAGAATCGAATTTGATCCTGTTCCTCAAGCTGTACGCTATCTAGAGTGACAATCGGCCTTATCACGCCTGGCAAAGAGTTTGTCATCGTCGTCTGATACTGGTTTTCACCAATAGAGACGACTGGAAAAGTTGTAATGGACGCCTCCAGGGGATCAACACTCAATCTTGTTAATTCCACGTTCAAGGGAATGGGGTCTACAATGGTCTCCTGATTAGAAAACTTGGGTATGATGCGAAAGGTCGCGGGACTTAAGCCATCGGCAAATATATCCCTTTTTTGTTGAGGAATCGCATCCTCGTCAAACTTATCCGGATCGGGAAGAAACAGGACCTCTGTATTTGCCGGATCTGCCTTTTCAAAGGCAATTTGAAGTGGGGAGAGAAAGATCGGAGAAGAATTTTGATCAATAAACACCTGAACAAAGGCTGTGACCCGAGAAACATTGGGGGGTAGAGTTGTACTGAATATTTCCGCCACATAGGTGAAACTGCCATCGTTTTGAAATATGGGTGTGGTTTGGGTAAGAATGGAAGAAGAAGAAAAACTTCCAGTGCTGAGGGTTAATCTTAGACGAGAGCTCAAATCTGTGGGAATAGGGTTGAGCAGAGCATCTCTTGGCAAGAATCTTAAATTAGTGTTTGAAGTACCGTTTGCATAGAGAATTTCCCGATCAGTCTCCAAAATTGAATTGGACAGGTTTAAGTCCTGGTTGGCCTGATTTGTAGCGAAATCAACACGTTGTTTTTGGTTTTGAGGAAGTTCATTAATAAAGACCTGCTCGGCATCTAAGAATCCTGTGGAAATCTCAAAGGAGGATTCTGAAGAAGCGTGCCAGAATTCAACAGGGAAGGTTCTGGCCTTAAAGAGATAAGAGTTCTTAAAAGAAGAGGTCACCTGGTTAAGAAAGTCAAAGTCCTGTGCAAGTTCAGCATCTCCGCGTTCAGCCAGGATAGGAAAGGGTTCGATAAATACTTTGTAGTTTCCTGGCGGTAAGCCTTCGATTTTATAATATCCGGAGAGATTTACACCCGTTGAGCTCAAACCAGAGACTGTGGAAACAGCCACACTCGGATTATTGAGATTATCCCATGCGACCACATGGGCACCGAGACTGGCATCAAGTGCGAAATCGCCATTGAGAACCACACCCTCGATAATACCCGTATGGTTATTTCCATGAGCAGGATAGGTAAAACTTAGTATGGATATATCATCCTGCTCCAAAGTTCCCTGTCGATCATCAAAGATAGGAAACATCGTGCTTTCTGGAATTGGAAAAATATCGAAGCTGTTTTGGGTCAGGGGAGAATGGTCAAATCCAAGAAGATGACCAATTTCATGAGTGGCAACATTTCTAAGCACGATTCTCAAATTATTTACATCTGATGGGCCCTGTGCCTCACTAAGAAAACGGAACTCACCCTTGTTAAACTGAATATCCGCATCTACGATTTCCTTTTCAGCAGTATCTGAGGTAACGAACGTGAGCGCGATAACTCCTGGGTTAAAGCTACCGGAACTAAAGGAGACGAAGTTGCGAAAATCTGGCTGTCCCCCGAGGTTTGGAGCTGAAATAAGAGTGGTGGATCGTTGAAAAACTACCGAAGCACTGGGAATGGACTCCCACTGGTCAAGTGCGCCATTTACCTCGTCGATGACCTCGGCATTAGAGAGAGAATCGGAGGTGGACGCATTAATCTCAATTAAAATAGGTGTTTGTCTCCAAAGTACAACACCCAGGTTCCCTCCCACATCACGGGCAAAGAAATGAATTCCAGCCCAGCAATTATTGATAATTGAGAGGGTAAATGATAAGACCAAAATCCTAATGATCATAGGTTCTTACCAGGCCTTTAAAACGTGTCCAGGTTGGTCTTGCCAGAAACTCACGCAGTTGGTCAACCTCTGTATTTAACCCATATTTCAGATAGCTGTGACGAACCTTGGTTTCAAGGTTCCGCAGTTGCCTTGAGGCAAGTGGAACCAGGGTTTCCTCTCCAAATGAGATAAGCGGGAAGTGTCCCTGTTCCAATCCCAGTATCTGGTAAGCCCCCTTTGAGTCCAGCCAGAGAAAAAGACAAACCGAGGAATCTGGTTTTAACTCCGCTGTTCCAGAAACAAGGGTTTGATACTTACCCACCACTCCACCTGGTTGCTCGAACTCGAGAAGTTCCTGATGGGAACCTTTAAGCGTTTCAAGAATTCGTAGGGAATACCGAGTCCAAATGTGGCCGTTTAGAAATTGAGTTTCTGATTTAAGAATAGTCCCCGAAACGATGAGATCAGATTTTTGGACGAGTTCATTGAACGGGAGAACCCGCAGGGTTGTTCCGAATCCAACCCCTATAAATAGCAGTCCAAGTAGCAGAGAGCGAAAATTCATACAAAAACTATAGATACTAAACTCATTTTGTCAAAATTTTGCTCGGAATCAAAGAGCGAATCCTTAAATTTTCTCGAAGTTCCGAAGTAGAGGACCGATGAAAGTACCATGAAAGTCCTACATTCTCTCATAACTTCAGGGCTGCTCCTTTCCCTGATTTTGATGATTGGATGCAATGCGGGAGATCCATTTGAATCAATCCCCCCCCCATCTCTCTCGATTGTAAGAGTGGAACCAGCCGAGAACCAGGCCAACGTTCCCCTGGACCAGACTATCTCAGTGACCTTTGAAAGTGACATTAACGAGAACACCTTAAATCGAGCTACCTTCCTGGTAAGTACTCGTAGTGGAACAAATGTTCCCGGAGCCATCGAATATAATTCTCAAACCCGAGCGGCAACCTTTCGCCCCCTGATTTTTTTGAAGGCTGGAGAAAGATATGAAGTCAACGTGGATCAAGTGGTGGGATTAAACAAAGAATTTGTTCCTCCCCATATTTTTCACTTTACAACCACCCCCGTCCTTTTGCTCGAATCATTCAATCCGCGAAACGGCAGTGTGGGTGTCAAAGTTACGGGATTGGGCAAACAGGAAATTTTTGCGCGTTTTAATCAGTCCATCGATGCGGCTAATCTTTCGTCCAATAACTTCTTTGCCTTTGAACAGAGCTTTGGAGGGGAAACATCTTTCGCCACAAAGCTAGAAGCTAACCTTGAGTATGATGATACTATCCGCAGGCTTACTCTGAATCCAATCAATGGAAGGCTTAAGTTTTCTTCCCACTATTATGTAATCCTCAGGGACATACAGTCCATCCAGGGTGCCCGATTAGATGAGGTTAGTTGGGATTTCAGAACAGATCCAGTTCGCATTAACGCGGTGACACCTTCAACCGGATCTATCAATGTATCTACAGGAACTCCCGTAGAAATATTTTTTCAAGGTGCCGTAGCCAGAGACTCGGTGATCGGGAATGTTAAACTTAGAAAAGCATTTGGAATTCAGCAGGAGTTTTTCTTCAAAGGAGAGCCTACCTTTGAGCAAGGTGATACGAAAGTGACTTTTCAAACCAGGCTTTCTGAGGGCGATCCCGGGCTAGATTCCGTTACCCGCTACGAAATTCTTGTCAATGGGGTGAAAACCGCGCAAGATGAATTCTTTCAAGAATTCCGAAGTACATTCACTACAGGCAATTAGCCTTTTGACAAACCATAGTGGCAGGCCATCTCAAGAATCTTCTCTCCTGGTACGATCAAAATAAGAGAGACCTTCCCTGGCGAAAAACTCGCGATCCCTATGAAATCCTGGTTTCAGAGGTGATGCTTCAGCAAACTAAAGTAGAGTCTGTAAGAAATTTGTACCGTCGATTTCTCGATAAATTTCCAACTTCTGAGGCTCTCGCTCACTCATCTGAAACACTGGTCCTTGAGGCTTGGGAAGGGTTGGGGTATTACAGCAGAGCCCGAAACTTAAAAAAAACTTGTGAGTGGATTCACGAAAACTTTGGAGGGAATTTTCCCCAAGAAACAGCAGAACTTAGAAAATTACCCGGTATAGGAGACTACACCTCAGCGGCTCTGGCATCCATTGCTTTTGACCAAACTGTAGCGGTATTGGACGGTAATGTGTTTCGCTTCGTTTCACGTTTCGGGCAAATCAAAGGCAATCCCTCTAGAAGGGAGACTAAGAAGGAAGTTCATCACGTTCTTAGTCGAGATTTTTTAGATCCCTATCGGCCTGGTGATTCAAATCAGGCACTTATGGAGCTAGGAGCGCTGGTCTGTACACCCCGTCTTCCAAAATGCAGCCAATGCCCAGTTAAGGTTGGTTGTCTATCCAGTCGCTATGAAACCCAAAGCCAATTTCCGCAAAAGATAGAAAAGGAAGGAAAGGTAAGGATTTGGCTCTACTTGTACCTGGGGACAATGAAGGGTGAGCTTCTTGTGGCCTCTTCAAGTTGGCGTGGGTACCAACCCGGATATTCTTTCCCCCTCTTCCTGGAGTCCAGTGAGAGTATGCAAAAGGAGCAGGTTGTGAGCTATTTAGAGGAGTTGTGTGACGAAGACATGGAAGACTTTGTACATGCCGGCTCCTTTACCCATCACATCACGCGGTATCATCTGCGCTGTGAAGTATATAAACAAAAGAGCCTGAAGGCCGGTGCGTACGAATGTTTGAGACCAAAATCCACCATATTGAAAAAGGCTTTAGGTATTCTGTAACAGTAGCTATAGAAGGCCTACCAAAAGACTAAGACTTAGGTTATTCCTTTGAATAAAATAAAGCTTTTCAGGAGCGCACTTTTTTTTTCAGTCCTGTGGTTTTTCCTGCACTCTAACCTGGAGGCCGTTAGGCCGGCACAAAGCTGCGCTACACAAAATTTACGAGCAGCACGAACCAGTCTTCCGTCGAACTCGATTCAAAGGTATCAAACAATTCAAAGCTCAGCACGGGCGTCTCTTCTTACAAGACGAAACTTTGAGGTCTTTAGCTTTGATCCTTTTGCCAGTTCCCCTAACTATTTTGTACCAGCCACTGTACGTTGGGTCAAAACCCTGCCGGGAGGCTTGGATCTGGTCATATGGGTTGAAGATGCTTTGTGGAATGAGGCCGTAGCAAATCATCTGAATCGGCAGGGTGTGGTGGGAACCCTGACAGAAGATCGTCAAAGTACGATTGATGAGGTTGGTGAAATCTTAGAATCCATAGTGATTCCCACAGCCCTGGAGACATTTGGACCTATCAATGAGCCGTCCGGGGCTCTTTTTTCGGGGCTTCATATTCTTCTCTATGATATTCAAGATAATTTTGATCTGGATGGGGGGTTTATCGGAGGTTTTTTCGATCCCTTTGATCAAGATTCCCGCGGCGCACAAATGAATCTTCTACATATGGATGTTTATCCATCCAATCCAACGGGGAGAAGCGGGTCTTCAATTCCTAAAAGAGAAGACTTCTTCCATACTCTGGCCCATGAACTCTTCCACCTGATTCATTATCAGATCGTAGGGGACGCTTTTTGGTTCAGAACCTCAGAATGGGTTGTAGAAGGCCTGGCCCAATTTGCTATTTTTCGAGTCTTTTCCAAGGCCTTCTTTCCAGGGTCGGGAAGTCCTATTTTACCAACCCCCCAGAAGGCTCCCGGACAGGTTTCCTTTTACCTTGAAAATCCAGAAACAACCTATCTTTTAGACGCGGCTACTGAAATACAAGCTCTGTCGGTAGAGTATTACGGTCTTGGCTATCTCTTTTTTTCTCATCTTTGGCATTCTCTTGGACCTGACGGAGATCGAGTTATTCAGCAGTTTCTGGAACAAAAGGTGGACCATCTCCCGCGTCTAAACAGTGTTCTTTCCAATGAGGGATTCACTCTAGATTCAATATTTGGAAATTTTGTGCTGGCTCAGTACTTCGACCAGGCCCCCTATGATCTTGATTTTGTAGACTTGAGACAAGATTCATTTTCGGGAAGACTCCCTACCGGGACTAAAATAGATCTCTCGCTGCAGGGTACCGGTCAAATTGCGAGAACTCGAAATTACGAAGTTCGCTATCTTGAAATTCAAAACCCCGGTCCTTCCCACCAGAGATTGAGATTTGAGGCCAAATGCGCGAATAGTGCCACTGATACCTGTAAGGTATGTGCTCTCCCTTTTCACCTCTTACAGTTGCCTTCTAGAAGCTCAGTAGATGCCTGTCAGTCTGAAACAGACCCCCTTTCTTGCTTTTATGCCCTGGGTAGAAATGTGAGTAGTTTCCACTCAACAATTTCAAGACCTCTTATGAAGCCCGGCACAAGCTCCTTCGCAGCCTGGTGGTCCACAACTTCCTCCTGTTCAAGAGGATTTAATGAACTGCATCTGGAGGCGATAGATGAGGAGGATTTTCGCGGCAAGCCCTTTTTCTCATTCGGTCCTAAATTAAGTTTAAAGGAGAATCGTGTTGAAGCTGAAATGAGAATTGAGGATGATAACTCTACCCATTCGCTGCTGTCCTACAGAGTTTTCCCCCCTGGCAGCGCAGTCCCGATTGTTCCGGAGTCCACCAGCAGCCTCCAGGCTGAGACAGTCTCCATTGGAAAATCCATTCGACTAACCTGGTATTCCCTGGAAGATCTGTGGAGCCTTGAGGAGAGCCGCCTGGAATTATTACTGGGAGATCTTCAAGGGGCTGGCGCGGGGGAGACCTATACCTTTGAGTTTTTGGGAGAGGTTGAACCGCAGATGCGTTCACAAAATATTCCTGTAGAGCCTGGCTGGAATATGTTGGCCTTTGATCCTGTTAAGCAAGGAGAAACCTGGGGGGAACTAATGACCAGACTAAGCCAGAGTCTTACCCTGGGTCCCTGTGTTTATACCGAGGTAGGAGGTTCAATCAAAGGGATTGAACTTCAAAATCAAAGCTGCGAGGCAGAGAGCTATTCAGCCTGGGTTTCTACTGAACTACAATTTGGGGACGGCTTTTTTCTACATTCAAGCACTACCCAAACTCTATCGCTGAGTTCTGTATGGCCACCAAGGACGCAGTACAAGTTACACCGGGGTTGGAACTTGAAATCATTGCAATTGAGTGAGGACCCTGGAAATGGTCAGATTCCACTAAGCGTACCTATTGTCTATCGCCTCGATACCGCTTTGGGAATTTGGAAAAAGAAGGTCATTTTTGGGTTAAATGAACCGCTCGGAATTCCTGATGACCAAAGAGTATTTAGACCGTTTCAATCACATTGGATCTATTCACTGGGACCGCGTTTTTTCCGCGCTCCTGAATAATAATTAACCAGGTGATGAATTGCCGCCCTACCCATTGCAAGACGGGCTTCCTTACTTGCACCACCAATATGGGGAGTAGGTAATAAATTAGCCAACTGAAAAATTTTCAGCATTCCTGGAGGTTCGGGGGCGTACACATCCACAGCCGCCCCGCCAAGATGCCCCTCCTTTAGGGAAAGATATAGTGAATCGAGACAGACCACTTCTCCTCGCGAAGTATTAATTAGAAGGGAGCCAGCATTCATGTTGGCGAGGAAGGATTGATTAACCATAGATTCAGTCAGCCTGGTGAAAGGAACATGCAAACTGATGATTTCAGATTCGAGCAGCAGGTTTTCCAACGAGACTTGCCGGGCATTGTGAGTGTTACAAAATTCAACGCGGTTTTCAATATCAACCACCAAGATTCGACATTTCATGGGTGACAATAACTCGATGAGGCGGGAACCGACATTTCCACAGCCGATGATCCCAATGGTTTTAGAGCTTAGTTCAGAACCTCCTTCGCGCATCCACTTGCCAGTTCGAAGAAGCTGGGTCAGCTCATCCATACGATGACAAAGGCTAAGCATCATAGTTAAAGCTAGTTCCGCAACACAGTTTCGATTGATCCCGGGTGTTACGCAAAGTTGAATTCCAGATTCTTTTAAAAGCTCTAAATCAAGGTTGTTTAGGCCCACCCCGTATTTACTTAGAACTGTGATCTGGGGATTCAATTGGAGAATGGACCGGGTGATTCTCTCTGTACCAACCACGATGCCTTCACAGCCCTGGTAAAAATTGGCCAGGTCTATTTCCTTCAAAAAAGGCTCTGTACTGAAACGGGCACATGGAAAAACACGAAGCAGCTCCTTGACCAACACTTCGTTTCTTGAAAAGGAAGTAGAGCTGACGGCGATCTTGATGTCCTCATGACCCATATGCTACATGCGTTCCATGATCTCAATACCAAGCAGATTCAGACCATGCGCTAATATTCTTGCGCTCAGTGAGCAAAGATGAAAACGAGATTCTCTTACCGCGCTATCCTGCTCTTTCAATACACTGCATTGGGCATAGAAAGAAGCGAATTTTTGAGCGAGATTGAAAAGATATTCCGCAACTATATGAGGCTTATATTGGCTAGCTGCCTGTGAGACTGCATGGGGATAGAGGAAAAAAAAGAGGGCCAGGTCCCTTTCAGCGGAGTCTCTAAGTTTGAAGGAAGTTTTCCCTTGAGGAATTTCGAATTGAGAAGAATATTTTCGCGAAATTCCGCACACCCTGGCATAAGCATATTGTAGATAAGGAGCTGAGTTTCCCTCGAGATTCAACGCTTTTTCCCAGGAAAAAAGAATATCTGATGCTGGATTTTGGCATAGGTCCTGATATTTCACGGCGCCCAGGCCAACGATCCGGGCGATTTCCTGTTTTTCGACCTGGCTATATGGGGAATCCTTAATCACCCCATAGGCTCTATTTTGAGCTTCATCAAGCAATTCTTCCAGCCGAATCACAGCGCCTTTTCGAGTTGACATGACGACGCCTTGTTCAAACTTCATCAAACCAAAAGGAGCATGGATAAGTTCTACTCCAAGACCCATGGAGTCAGCTACTTTGAAAAGCTGTTGAAAATGAAGTTTTTGCCGATTATCGGTTACATAGACGATGCGATCTGGAGAATAAGTTTCTTCTCGATAGAGAATGGCGGCTATATCAGTCGTGGAATATAGAAACGAGCCATCTTTCTTCTGAATCAAAAAGGGTGGAAATTGATCATCCTCGAAGAAAATGACCTCTGCTCCTTCTGATTTCCTCGATAGCCCCATCTTACGAATTGATTCCACTGTAGGTGAAAGTTTGTCGTGATAGAAAGATTCACCAAGCTCGGTATCAAATTCAATACCAAGCCTTTCATACAGTCCATGGAATTCCCCCAGGGAGATTTTTAAAAACTTCTTCCACAGGGAATAGTTGGGCTCTTCCTTTCGTTGTAAAGACGCCAATTCCTCCCTGGCTCGTTCTTCTAGTTCAGGCTCCCCCTCCGCTTTGCGTACGAATTCCTGGTAAATTTCCTCAAGCATGGCAATGGAATCCTGGGCATGATGGCCTGGGTGTTCGAAATTCTTGTAAGCAAAGAGAAGTTTTCCAAATTGTGTTCCCCAATCCCCAATGTGGTTATCAGCAATTACCTTCCAGCCCAGGGCCCGGTAAATCCTCTTTAAGGATTCTCCCTGAATTGTGGAGCGAAGATGAGCAACATGCATAGTTTTAGCCACATTTGGAGAGGAATAATCAAGAACCATCGTTCTGGGAGCCTTGAGGCTGGGGAGATCTAAATTCTCACTGTTGTAAAGTGTTGAAAGTCTGGATTCAAGAAAGGACTTGGAGAGTCGTAAGTTAATGAAACCGGGTTTCTGAACTTCCACAGATTCGAGCAATTCATCGCAACTCAGGTGAGAAACGAGTTCTTCAGCGATCACCAGTGGGCTTTTCCTTAGAATTTTGGCATGTTGAAGAGCTACATTGGTTTGAAAATCCCCAAACCGAGGATGGGTGGCCGGCACGACCTCAAGAAGGTTTTGATCGGTTCCCTCAAGGGAATCAAGTGCTTTCAGAAGAATGGATTTGAGTTCAGTGATCATGTAATCTCCCAGGAGTGATTCTTCCTATTCTACTCGGGAGGGATCAGGATTTCTCTTGGATTCCAACCTGGTCGATTTGCTGGCTATCATCCAGGTTTAGTTGAGCAAGTACAAAGTCACGACTCTGGAACAACTGTTCTTGAAACGCTTCAGCCATGCCCTGAATTTCTGATTGGAGCTGATCGCTCTCTTCTTCCCAATCCCGTCTAAGGGTTCGTGCCGCCTTTAGGGTCTTTCGAATTCTTCCTTGAAGTTCCTCCTCAAGATAAACTTGTTTTTCGATTTCCTTTTGTCGATCAACCAGAACTTTGAGTTCCTGAATTTTATCTCGAAAACGGCTATGCAGTGTGGCCAGGGCTTCCTTGAGTTGAACAGCATCACGGATGGAGATTTCAACCATTTGTCGTCCAGAACGAAGCTCTATCATTAATTCCGCCTCTCCTCCCTTCTTAATGAGCTCTTCTTCAAGGCTCAGGGATTCAGCGGTATTTCTACGCATGTTTTTTAGCCGATCTTCCACGCGGCGCATACGGTCGGTTAGAAATAAAGAAGCACGATTTTCCCAAAAGGTAAGCAACTCAGAGGGTTCAAGTATCAGAGTTGAGTGCTTCTCACGAAGCGGGATAGCAATCTCCTCTCGGCGGCGATTCAGCAAAAGGCGCTGTATCTTCACATGGAATCCTGCCCCCACCAGTGCTCCCAGCACAGCACAGCTTAAGAATCCAAGGAGGGGTACCAGGAGTCCACTGGAACCTGAAAGAATAGCGCCCAAACCTCCAATTGAAAATATAGCCCCCACCATCGCTATGATGACCCCGAAGACAAGTCCGGCAGCCCCCATTAGAAACGCCATACTGATTCCAATACCCAGAAATCCCAATAATGTCAGTACCAGAATCAGTTCTTTCCCGGCGAAGAGTCCCAACAAACCAAGAAAAACAGCCCCGATTAGCGCCCCTTTTTTCAGTGATGCTTCTTGCAGTTGCGCAAAGAGCAATTCAAGCTCCTCATCTACTTTTCTTTGTACGACCCCCTCTCGGAAAGCTTCCAACTCCATCTCCCAGTCCATTTCAGAGACCTCTTGTAAGAGATCCTTGAACTCCGAATCCCTGTCCAGCTTGACTCTGGTTTGTGCAGGCCTGGGTTGAAAACGATTCTGTAGCTCTTTAGGAAATGAAGGATCTTCTAAAAACAATCCGGCCAGATCCCTGAGAAACGCTTCAGCTTGTTTTTCAGAGGCCTCGAGACGCAAACGATCTTCGATTTTTCGAAAAAATCTGTGCCAGTCAAAAATATCCGCATGCAAATAAGCGCTGATTCGGCTTTCTACCTGCTCTTGAATTTCCTTGGAGGCCAAATTATCGAGTCTCAAGAAAGAAGCCAATCGATTTTGAATTCCAAGATCGGGACTTACATTGTCTGAGCGGGCGACTTCATATAAATAGGTGGAGAAGACAAATCGTGATAATTGATCCAGGTTGAGGGGTTTCTTACGGGGATCAAAAGCCATATTCAAGACTGGGGATCTCCCCTGGATTTGGAGGAGAAATAAAACTGACCATTGCGAATTCCGACCTTTACGTTTTTGTTGAAAAGAAGAACGTTCTTTAGATCGAGATAGATTCTTGGGATGAAAACAGAATTGAAGGTACTGGTCAGGTCATGGTTCATCAACTGTGCATGTACAAACTCAAAATAGAGCAGCTTTTTCTTAATTGTGGGCCTTAGAACCAGGGAAAAACTCACCGGAGTATGATTATCAATGAGACTAATACCCGGAAACCAGGGAACAATCGGCTTAATTAAGTTCCACCTGGTCTGAGCTGAAAAATGAATGCTGTCATTGCCAGGCCGAAGATCAAGCCGTGGAACTGGGTAACGTTTGCGCAAGGTTTCTATTCGTGGATTGAGTTTCTCAATAAGGATATTTAAATCCAAGCTGAGACTTAACCAGTAGTCTTTGATATTTTCTAAGTCTTTGAAGGTCAATTTACCTGATTTCCAGCGCTCTAAAACGGCTTCGTCCCAACCGGAGATTAGGCCTTTAAAGGTTCCTCCTGGAAAATGATATTCAAAACGGTAGAGTCCCTTTTTTTCCTGGTGGTACTTGAGCAGTTCTGAGTGGGAGTTGAGGAGATACTCCCTTACTTTTAGAGTCTTGTTTGTATTTCCTACCGGTATTTCTAGGACCCTTGGTGAACCATGGCACCTGTCGACGGGTATCAATAGACCAGGAATGAAAATGAGAAAGAGTAGTGACTTCATAAAGAGAGGACTAGCTTTACCATTATATACTCACTGAAAAGGGATTCGAACCCATCGTCATTATCATAAGTTAAACTCTTTTGTAGGCTCAGGTTGGAAATTGTTTACCAAAGCTCCAAGGATTCTCTAAACACTGAAGAAATACGGTTATACTTTTTAGAAGATACAATCTAACGGGAAGGGATTTCATGGAGGGTGATTGGGTAGAGTGTGAACAGGATCTATGCTACTCAGCAAATAGAGATCAAATTTCATGGATTCGTCATGGAGAAGCCCTGATCAAACTGGGATTAGACGAAGAAACTTCTTTTCGACTCCTGTTGAAAAACTTTGATGAAGCCCATGAGGCTCGCGAAAACTTTGTACTTTGTAGACGAGCGAATCCACATAAGTTTTGGAAACTAGCGCGAAAATATTGGGATTTGGACGGATGGGAACCGGGCACTTGCAAAGGAATTCAAAATAAGGACTCGGTCTATTTCTGGTAGTAAGTCAAAAAGGGGTCGAAAATTGAAAGTTCTTCGCTCTAGACTTATTTTTGCAGCCGTTGTAATGATCCTGGGCTATCTATCCTACGAGGTTTGGAAAAGAGACCATATACCACAAGATACGGAGGTTTTCGAAGAGCGCTTGAAAACGGTTGAATCCCAGCATGACAAATGGATTTCAAAAATAGTGTCGGCTCCGGATCTGGAATCAAGAAAAAAAGCCGCTTTAAATTACCTGGATTTATCCTCTGAGTGGCTTTTACAGGTAGAGGAATGTCTTGGATTTTTTCGAAAGCATCGTGCTGGCAAAACCATGAGGGTAATGACCAGACTTAGTGCCAGAGCTTTACAGGCACGTCAACTTCATACCGTCATAAAGGAATCCCGGAGTATGTTAAAGAACGCTATGAAGGGTTTTGTAGCTCCTCGTCATCAAAATCTTCTCCGATACGAGTCTATAAAAACCTTTGAACGCTTGTTTCCCAGGGTAGGAGAATCAAAACCATAAGACCCTGTTTCACAGCCAGCCCTCTTTGCACGTCACAAGTTGAGCCGAAAGAAGTTGTGGAGCCTCCTTATGAAACGGACCCTCTCTTTTCTCTATCTTTTCTTATTTTTTTTGACACGGCCATGGGCTCTCGAGTTACCCGAAGCTGAAAATTTGTTTGATAAGGTATTCGGGTCTAAGGAGAAGGAGTCGGGTAGAGCAATTATTCAATTGAGAGATGGTGGCTACTGTCTCACCGGAGAAAAGGAAGGTAAAAAGGGAACTTCGTTATGGGTCCTGCGACTAGATTCCAAGGGAAAGATTCTATGGGAAAGAGTCAGGGGGGCGCATCAGAAAAACCGAGGTTTGAATCTCTTGGAAACTGAGGATGGTGGAATTCTGGTGGCGGGTTTCCGTTCGATTCTTACCCGCCACAAAAATCGAGCATTGGAACCACTCTATTCGAGAAGAGCCTGGTTGCTTAGATTTGGTCCCGGGGGAGATTTGATCTGGGAAAAAGAGTTTGGAGGCGGTCCTGACGATCAAGCCAGTACATTACTACAACTAGATGACAATTCCTTTTTGGTTACAGGAACATGGGGTTCTCAGTTAGGCCTTTGGAGGATCGACGGATTGGGAAATCGTCTTTACTCCAAACAATTTTCCATTCCTGGCCAATTTAGCGCTGGAACAAGTCTTTGCAGAATCTCACGTAATAAGTTTGCCCTGGGAGCTTACGAAAAGGAACCGGGACTAGCGTGGGCGGTAAGTAAAATCCTCTTTGTAAATGAAAATGGCGAGCTATTAGAGGAATTTCGCTATGAGTCCTATCCATTCGAGAAGTTTAATGCCCTTGGTCAGCTCGAATCGGGAGAAATCCTGATAGCGGGATCAACTGAAACCACCAGACCAAAATCAAAGGCCGTTTTGCTGACCCTTTCCAAAGAAGGTAAGTTCAACAAATTCTTCGAGGGAAAAAAGGGATCCAGTTTTCAATCCCTTGCCTTTAAACCTGGTGGAGGTTTTCTTGGCGTAGGTTTTCAAAAATCTGCTACCGACCAGGGCACCTCTGGCTGGATTCTTGGATTCAATAAATATTTAGAGGTGGATTTAGAAGGGCAATTCTCCAACCAGGTCAATGAGGTTATTTATGGAGTAGATCCCTGTTGGAATGGAGGATATGTATTTGTAGGTGAAACCACTTCTGCGTCAAAGGAGAGCTTAAAGAGCGGTTCAAGAAACCCTGATCTTTGGGTACTAAGGACGGACTCACAAGGTAGAGATAGAAAGCGAGTTCATCAAAGCTGGGTTCTTAAAGCTCGAAAAGATTGGCAAAGACAGGCTCTGGAGAACTTTGTCCATACTTTCCCGGATTCACCAACACAGAGTTTGGCGCGATCCTATCTAAAGGAAATGAGGGGATATACGAAGGGAATGACGAGCGAATCCATCCGAGATTGGGTAATTTTTTGTATTGAAAATTCGGACTCGGAGTTAAGAAGCCAGGTTTTGAATGAGGTTTTGAAAAAAACGGTCGAAAATGGATTCCTTCGAGCATTGATGGGATTTATCTTTCATTTCCCAGACACGCCTCAGGCACGTGCGGCATGGCTTACGGTCCAAGAGAAAATATGGGATCGGATAAACAGGCACGAAGGGACTCATTTATTGGAATTTTTTATGCGAGCATTCCCCCTTTCAAAAAACTATTTGGAAGCTCGTAATTCCCTGGAAAAACGAGAGTATCAAAAAATGTTGAACGATTCGGGGCTCGATGAACAAAAGATCGAAAAAATCGCCTATAAAAAGGCTGAACAAGCCAGCAGGGCCCTGGCGAAAAGGGACTTTGAAACCGCTCAGCGCAAACTTTCGCTAGTGATAGAAACCGAGCCGTATTTATTTTCTTCTGTTTCTCGCCACCCCATGAGAATTGAAGAGTTCAGCCAGGCAAGACGGAACTTCTTAATCATGGAACAAGACCGCGGGAAGACTTTTGAGCTATGGGAATTTCTTCGAAGCTCAGAATCTATACCATCTGTTGAATTCAACAAGAAAAAACGCTTAAGAGAATTGCTTGAATGGCAGATTGATCAGCTGAAGAGGGAACTTGAAAATAGTTATGTGCGCTGGAGAAAATCCTATGGCTCTTACTCTTACCCGGGTGAAGAATTTCTTGCTGTTGGCGCGTGTCCTCAACCGTTCTTGATCCTTTGTTCTCAATTCGAGAATCAAATTCCAGGTCTCAGGCCAGGGCAGTGACTTCCACTTCTCGCTTTTCATGATCTTCAAAAAAGCCGCTGTGTTCTAGCTTGTTCAAAACGGGGTACTGGGAATGGCCCACCTGAATGATCGTATTTGCGTAGATTGTACGGAAAACTTTGAGGGAGGCCAGGCAGCGAAAATGATACAGATTTTGGAGTTTTTCCACAGATTCAATTAGCTGACCAATTTTTTTCTCTGTCTCGCCCTTTGCGTTCAAGACCTCTTGGAAGGGTACACGTTTTTGTGGGGGTAAAACTTCTAAATTATCGAAGAGACGCTGATGAGCTTTCATGCCGTTTTTGATTTTGGCCAGGATTTCCTTTTGTTTTTCAATCTCCAGTGTCGTCGCACTTAGCCTTTCGCGAATAACGGGTTTGTCACCGATGGTGACGCGCGTAGTTACACCCAATCTCGAGCCTGTCTCCTGGCAGTGGATTCCCTGAACCCCCAGAACATCACCGCCGACTATGATTCCCTTGCGGGTACCCATTTGTATTTTTGAATAACACTTTACATGGGAGTTGATTATGGAGGTCTCTACGTAGAGATTTCCATGACATTCTATGCTTGCTCCTTCCACGAAAGAAGTTACTAAATCCGCCTTACAGCGGATGTCGCACTTATCTCCTCCCTTGATTCCTCCTTTGATGACCAAAACTCCGCCACAAACTATAGTGGCTCCTTCCACGATTCCCAAAACGGTTACGCTTTCGGTGGCTTTGATCGAAAACCCCCCCAAGACATTTCCTCGAATCAGTACGGCGCCATTAAAGGTAATATTGCCAATATTTAAGTCCACGTCATGGGGAACTTCATATAAATGAGTGACGTTGATGATTCGATTCTTAAGTAATACCTGTCCGGTGCACAGTGCTCTGCAACTCAAAGAGTCCTCTGTCATCTCCACATTCTTACCGGTTACCAGGTGAACATCCTTTGGTGCACCGGGATTGATGACTTCACCATAGAGGCTTAGACCTGCAATACCCTCTTCAAGGGGAATCTTTTGAGCAAGAATCTCTCCCTGGGATACAGAGTTAATCAGCCCGAGTTCCTGGTAGTTCACTCGCCCCTGTTCATCTTCTTTGAATTCAACCTTGGAGGAAGTTCTAAAATTGTATTGAATATGGGCATCCTTTTGGGGCTGCATAGGGGTTGCTTCTCCGATAAGGATTCCTTCAACAGGATCTCCAATGGCATTCGCTTCTTCTACACTGCGCTCAATGGTATTCAGACGAATTCCATGAACAATTCCTTCCTCCGTCAGAATCGTCTGAATTTCACTCACCGAAAATCCCTGTCCAGCATCCGAATCGGGGAGGAGAGTTAGAAATACCTCCATTCGATCAGCAGTAACCTCAATTGCGATGTGTCCTAACATGCTCTTGATGGTATGTCCGATGATTGGTTTAGGTTTACACATGAAGAGCCCCTCTATGCAATTTTAAGGTCTGAGGCATCACAAAGGAGGAAATATCTTCTCAGGAATAACTAAGGTGGGAAAGATTATGTCAAACCTGAACGAAAAGGACCTGGATTCTGAATCATTGGTCATAGTTTGAACAGAGCCTTGTCTCAATCTTTTTGTTCACTAAATTCAAGAGCTATGGAATTAATACAAAAACGTTTCCCTGTCGGTCGCGGTCCATCTTCGAAAATATGGCCAAGGTGAGAATCGCATTTAGCGCAAATTACCTCGATACGTTTCATGCCCAGGCTATGGTCGGCAACCAGCTTAACCCGGTCTTCTGAGAGAGAATCCCAAAAGCTTGGCCAGCCACAGCCGGCGTCAAATTTAGTCTTTGAAGAAAAGAGCGGGTTAGAACACCCTTTGCACAGATATGTACCTGTTTCACAAAAGTGAACATATGTTCCGCTGAAGGGCCGCTCAGTGGCCTTTTCCCTCAATACTTTATATTGATCTTCAGAAAGTGATTCTCTCCATTCTTGTTCATTTTTTTCAAGTTTTAGGCACATAAAAGCTCTCCTGGGTCTGAATGGTATTATACTGATGCTATGAAGGTACATCCTGATCCTTTCCACGGGCCAAAAAAGGTTTCAATTGGATATCTTCTTACGCTGCCTTCTTTTTTTGGTTGTTCTGGGATCCAACGATTTTATCTTGGAAAATATGGAACAGGCCTGCTCTATCTACTTACCGGTGGACTCTTCTTTCTCGGCACTCTTTATGATTTGGTCACAATGGAGCGTCAAGTTCGGGAAGTTAATATGCTTTTAGGCTATAGTCCCAGGGACTGGGATGGCGGTTCACATGCTCAAGACAGCTCAATCATAGAAGCCAGGTATTCCATTTACGAAGAAAAAAACCCTGTGCCGCAGGAATCACTTGAGGCTCGTATTGTTTCCCTGGCAGAAGAAGCGGAACTGAACCAACTAACCCTCAGAGATCTCATCAAGGCTGGTATTGAACTTGATGACGCCAAGGCATCCCTGGAGCGATTGGTTCGGGAAGAGGTTTGTGAAGAGGTTTCTCTCAATGGCGTAAAGCATTTCTGCTTTTGATCCAACCCTTAGTTCCGGTGAACATTCAATCCAATTCTCAAGTGAAAGAAATCGTAGACTCGTTGCGATCAAGAAAGGGCGGGTATGAGGCCACCACGATTTCCAGCTGCCTGGATTATTTGGGATTTAGAAAGAAGTTTTTCCCTCACCTGGTAGTGGGAGGAACAAATGGAAAAGGGTCTGTAGCCAGTATTCTTGCTGAGATCTTTCTAGCCGCCAAGAGAAAGACCGGGCTCTTTATTACTCCCCATCTCCTCGACGTTCGCGAGCGCATTAGTGTAGATAGCCAACCCATTTCAAACCAGGAATTTATAGAACATTTTGAAAGTCTCGAAAACAGGCTGGAGGGGTTCTATGAGAAAGGGAATCGCAAGCTCTCTTTCTTTGAGACGGTTTTTCTTATAGCCGTGGAGAACTTTCTTCTAAAAAATGTCGAAATTGCGATATTTGAAGCGGGTCTCGGCGGGATTCGGGATGCCACCGCATCTCTATCTCCGCTAATGAGCATAATCACCAATGTTTCCGAGGATCATATGCATATCCTTGGAGCCGATATCGAAGAGATATGCCGCGAGAAAGCTGGTTTAATCTTTGAGGGAACTCCCTTCTTTTTTGGAGGTGACTCTGAACAAGTAGAAATTTTCAGACAGCGGTGTTTTGAGCTTGGGGCGGAGTTGGTAGATCCTCAAACTCTTCTAAGAAGAATTCGAAGTGACTTTGAGGGGATATCCGGCGAATTTCTCTGGGATGGGGAATGGCACCAGTTTCAAACTCCTTTGCGCGGAGATGTTCAGGTTGAAAATCTAAACAGTTCGCTGATTGTATGCACAAAACTGCCATTTGAGCTACGGCCATCAGCCAGTGAGATTCAGGAATCTCTGGGCCGGGTGAACCATGCTTGTCGACTGGAGCAGATTTCTGAGAGTCCACCGATTCTGGTTGATGGAAGTCATAATGTTTGTGGTGTCTCGAATCTTCTCCAATGGCTTAGGAAAAACGTTGGCAAGAGCGATGTGATGCTGGCGATGTGTATGAAGGCAAACAAAGACCATACAAAGATCGCGGCCCTTCTAAAGGGCTGGAACCTGGTAATTTTTCGGCTGACCGGCAAAAATTATCTATCTCTGTCCGAGGCCAGGAAACATTATCCATCTGCGCTAACAAGATCTTCTTTACAACAGGTTCTGGTTCAATTCTCAAAAATGAATTCCAGGAAGAAATGCCTGGTGTTTTTTGGTTCGCTCAGTGGGGCAGCAAAGGTCAAACAAGTCTTAGAATCCGGATCCTTCTCCAGGTTCTAAAACTTACTTCAATCACTAGGTGAAGAGACTGTTGCCCTCCATTAAATTGGGTATAGGAAGATTCATCGCCTGCAGGATAGTGGGTGCGATATCCGCGAGTTTACCACCCTCTACAAAACTCTTTGAGAGAAGTTCAGTGGTGGGCGGCGCGTAAATAAAATCAACCTGGTTTAGAGAATGGCAGGTAAGAGTTTCTCCGTTTCGAAGATCAATCATCTCGTCGAGATTTCCGTGGTCCGCGGTGATAAAAGCACTGCCCCCCACCCGTCGCAATTCTTTGAGCAGCTGATCGATACAGTGGTCAACTACTTTGACTGCTTTTACAGCGGCTTCAAGGTTGCCTGTATGGCCAACCATATCGGGATTGGCATAATTCACAGCCAGAAACCCAAACTTGCGGGACGCGATAGCCTTGAGGAGTTGGCGGGTTACTTCAGGGGCTGACATTTCCGGGCAGAGATCATAGGTTTGAACTTTCGGGGATGGGACCAGGATTCTTTCCTCCCCTTCAAAAGGATCTTCCCTTCCCCCATTCATAAAATAAGTAACATGGGCATATTTTTCTGTCTCGGCAATCTTTAACTGTTTTATTCCGTGTCCCGAGAGGTGTTCCGAGAGCACCAGGGGAACAAACTCCTTTGAGTAAATCACCGAGGCTGACAATTCTCTGGAATAGGGAGTCATCAAAAGAAGGTCCAAATCTAGATCTTCAGTCTCAAATCCTTGAAAATTATTGTTTTCCAATGCGAAGCAGAGTTGTCTAGCGCGATCCGGGCGAAAATTCATAAAACAGACATGATCACCTGTTCTGATAGTACCGGCAGGATCTAAAACTGTAGGTAGAATGAATTCATCAGTAACGCCATTTTCATAGGAGGCGAGAACGCAGGACTCTGCATCGGCGGCCTGGGGCCCCTTTCCAAAAACCATGGCGTCATAAGCCAGTTGGAGACGTTCCCAGCGCTTATCACGATCCATGGCATAATAGCGGCCGCTGATGGAGGCTATTTTTCCTACTCGCGCTTTGTGCAGGGCAGCCTCCAATTGACGAATATAGTTGATTCCAGAAGTAGGGGAGGTATCTCTGCCATCGGTGAAAGCATGAATAAAGAACTCCTTGAATCCTCGTTTTGACAAAAGTTGGACCATTCCTTCGAAATGATTGATATGCGAATGAACACCTCCATCTGAAACCAGTCCCAGCAGGTGGACCCTGCCCCTGGCGCTACGCGAAAGAAATTCACAGACTGGGGGCTTCCTTTCAAATTCACCATTTTTAAAATCAAGATTGATCCTCGGCAGATCCTGGTAAATAACCCGACCAGCGCCAATATTCATATGACCAACCTCAGAATTGCCCATCTGTCCTTTAGGTAACCCTACTGCTTCCCCCCCAGGTTCTATTGTTGTGTGAGGACAATTGCTCAAGAGATTGTAGTAACAAGATGGCCTTGCAAGATGTACGGCATTACCCTTTAAATGTGTACTAACTCCCCAGCCATCCCTGATAACTAATAGAAACATCTCATCTCACCATAACCCTTCTATAAAAAAACTAACTAATGTCCTGGAAGGATGCTTCCAAGGTCTGGACTTCAGAGCGAAAGGAAATTCCATTATATGCCCAAATGCATTTGGTTTGCCCGGATTCCCGGCCAAACCAGGAATCTACAGATTCCTTTACTCATCTGCGATGAGCTTATTTTGGTCATGAACCTACAAAGGGCATACCGTTTGCTTTTCGGTATAATGGAAGCTAGAGTTCTTTAAGTTATTTCTCCACCTTGACTGGGCAAAAGCGTGGGAATTTCCGAAAACTAGCATCAGGAGGAGAAAGAAAATCTATTTTAGAAGGATTTTCTGTTACTGATAAACACAGGTATTTATGGCCATTCGCTATAACAAGCCGATTCAGTATATGGATCTGGGCACCTACAGCATCAAGCATGGTGTCTTCAAGGTCAACAAAGAAACCGAAGAGGTTGAGTCCATCTCAAGGGAGATCTATAAGGTTCCCAATCCCTATTCGGGTGCTGATCTCTACCTGGAGAACTTCGGCCAATACCTTAAGGAAATGGTTGAGCATCTGGATAGGAAGCTGCCAATCCGATTTTCCGTGTCCTCCTTGTTTGCTCCTACAAATCTTGCCTACCTGACCAGGATTGAAAAGGAGCAGGTGGAAACGCGGATGCGCGAAGAACTTGAAAAGTTCGCTTCCCAGGAAAAAATCCCTCCAGAAAATGAACACAATACCTTTTTTGAGCTTTTTTCAAAGGAGATAGAAAATCGGTCACAAGTAATCGCGGCTACTATTTTGTTGAATCCAAAATATGTGGGAATGCTCAGGAATCAACTTTATGCCCACAATCTAAAATTTGGTGGAGTTGTACCCATTCTTCAGTCCATTCGCGATGTTTACGAGAGGCTGATTAACATCCAGCCAGAACTGAAGGAAAAACCCCTTGTTTTTGTAGACATTGGTTTTATGACCACAAAAGTTAACCTGTTTTTTGAGGAGCAGCTCCTTTTTAACAAAGTGCTGCACTACGGATCTAAGAGTTTTCATGATGAACTGTTTGATTTTGCCTCGAAATCGGGAGATTCTGCCCTGTCTCCCATTGAAGTAGAAGAGGTTCTACAGAAGGTTGGATTTTCTAACAATGCCGAACTTGTGAACCAGATGGGATTTGATATCAATGATCCCAGTCCGTATCTGCACAATATGGACCAGACTTTGAAATCCATATTTACCAAAGTTAATTCTTCCATTAACTACTTTACCTCTGCTCTAGCCCGGAACTTTAGCAAAGATAACGCGGCTTTCATGACTATACGTAAGGGTGCTACCAATGTTTTTCTATCCGGTGGAATAACGAACGCCCCAGCCTTTTTTGATAAAGCCAGGCAGAGTTTCAATTGTTCCATCCATGTTCTTCACCCCTTCAATTTGAAGGGAACCCTCGATCAAACGGAATCTATGTTTCAACAGGAAGATTTTCGGCTTGATCTGCGTATGGCTAATCCCTATATAGACTGTGTTGGGGGCGCTTTGCTGGGGCTGGACTCAGCTCGAGCGGAATCAAATCTTGTATCCAAGGTTGATTCGGAAAATGAAAATATACTTCAGATCTTACGCAAACTACCGCTGGCCAAGTATCGAAACGGTCTGTTCGCGATTCTTTGTTTTATTCTTGCTCAGAGCGGCTGGAAATACATCAGTGTGTCTGGAGAATTCGAAACTCTCAGAAAGCAAACAGGTTCCGCTAAAAAGAAGCTTGAAATTTCAAAACGAGTTCGTGATGAACTCCTCGAACTTCGTAAAACTGAGACCCTGAACCAGTCCAGGCTAGATTATATAAGAATGATCATGAAGGACTACTCCTATTGGCCGAGGGTGCTCCAGCTCTTGATGACCAAACTAGGCCCGGATATTAAGCTAACGGGATTAAAGTTTACGACGGCGCCGCCAAGCTGGCATGAAGGAAAAGCCACGAAATGGGAAGAAAGTGAGGATGAAAAAGAATATCCCTGGACGGATATGGCTATCCAATGGGAGTTGAAAGGAGATGCCCTGGCCCGTAGTTCGGTCCCAAATTTAATTCAAAGTTTAAAGGATACGGGTATCTTCATTATTCCGAAGCCCCCGGCCACCAAATTTGTTCCCGAACAAGAGCGGAAAAAACGAGGGTCAAAACGAGGAGAAGAAGAATTTGAAATCATCTCCGCTCACTATGAATTTGTTTTGCAGGGAACGATCAAATTGGATAATCCGATATGAACAAGACCTTAGAAGTTAAACAGCATATTCAAATTCTGGCCGTAGTGATCATTTTGGTTTACTTTGGCCTGGATGGATTTTTACTGGGGAATAAACCCAATTTGATTCGTTCAATGAACGGTCAGATTACACGCCTTGAGAATAATCAAAAAAGTCTTGAGAGCCTCCAAAGAGATAAAAAAAGTCTTGAAGATGACCTGGAAGAATCCCGCTCCAGTTTCGAAGAGCTGCTCATTCGCTTTCCAAATGATGCCAATACAGAGAATGATAGAAGTGCGATGATTGCTGGAATTACTTCACGACTCATTGTGCAAAAGGAGTATTTAAAACCCAAATATGTGACTGATTATACGGCCAAGAATATGGATGTGGTCTCAATTCCCAAAGTCCTGGACGAAGACAGTGAGCTTGAAATACCACGAGTAATCCGGATCGTGAATTATGAATCTGATCTGGATTTACGAGCCAACTACTTTGAGCTTTTGGAATTTTTACATGAACTTTCCAATCAGGACATGTTTTTTCTACCAACAGCGATTGAGATCAAACCCGATGAGGATGTCCCTTACGGAGTTCAGGCAAGGGTGCAGCTGCTAACCTTTGGATTCGATGGATTTCGCCCCGCACAAAAGAGATAGCGTCTCGCGATGGGTTCCCCTGATCCCTTGAAAAATCGCCTGAGTATCCTGACTATTTTTTACAATCATGAATCCTTTGTAGACTCCTATTTTCTTTCCTATCAGCAAATTTTTGGATCTCTCCCCTGTCGCCTCCTGGTGGTGGACAACGCCTCTAGTGATAACACCAGGCAACGGTTGGAACTATGGAGGAAAAAGTCCGGTTTTCAGTTCGATTATTATCCGCTTGATACGAATGATGGCTTTGGGGTAGTTCATAACTGGCTCGCGAGAGAAACGAATACCCCAAACTTGCTCTTTCTTAACCCCGATACCAGTTTTTCAGAGGACTTCATATCCCCGTGTTTGGAAGTCCTCGATAAGGTGGGGGGCATTGTGTCGCCTCTACTAAGAGACGACACAAATAAAGTTTACGCCAATTTTTCCCCTTTCTTTGATTCCAGTTGGTTCTTTACCAAAAAACTTCTCTATCTTGCGTATCCACTTAAAGAAATCCAGGAGGTGGATTGGATCCAGGGTGCTTCGCTTTTTTTGAGGAGGAATGAATTTCTTGCCGTTGGAGGCTTTCAAGAACATTTCTTTCTCTACACTGAAGATATGGCGCTCGGTCGTGACTACCTTGACCTGGGGTGGCAGTCGAGGGTGTTGAAAAAAGTATGGATTTACCACCCCCGCAGAGACATAAGTACAGCAAAATTTGATTCCATGTGTAAAAACCTCGGACATTACTTTAGTCATCGAGATCCAACCCACTATGCTCGTTATTTACAAATCATGGCATTAATTGGGCGAATTCCGTTTAGCTGGGTGGAACTCTTTGAGAAATCCGTTGGTCTAAGAAGTGAAGAGTGAACTACGAGGGTATACTTTCATCGCGAAGGAAGAAGAATGGCCCGAATTCTGTTGCAGAGCAGAAAAAATCTTTTTAAAAAGCCTGGCGGAGACACCGTACAAATCGAGTCTCTCCAAAGAGGGCTGATTAAGATTGGTTATGAGGTAGACCTTTCCCTGGAACTCGACCCTGATCTTGGGTCAGTCGATTTGGTGCATTGTTTCAATATTACTCGGCTTCAGGAAACACAGTTGCAGATTTCCAATGCCGTAAACCAGGGAACACCTGCCGTTTTAAGTCCGGTTTTCCATAATCTTACCCGCTATTTTCGGGCAGGAGTCTATGGATGGAAGAGAATGATTACGCGAACTCTTTCCTATGACTCTCTGGAACAGTTAAGAAATCTATACCTATGGGCTTTCAACGAAAGTGACCCCAGGGCCTGCTCCCAATTTCTATCCCTGGGATATGTGGAATCAGGCAGGAGGATTCTTAGCTCAATTCAAGGGATGGTAGTTAATTCTCACGAAGAGGCCAGGGAGGTTTTTTCCTTTTTCCAGCCGCCAAAAACCCCCCATTATGAATTGATTCCCGTGGGAGTTTCCCGCTCTGAATTGGATACTGTGGATGAGCGTTTCTGTGCTCAAACAAGGATCCGAAATTATGTGTTATGTGTTGGTCGTCTTGAAGACCTAAAGAATCAGGTCAGGGTGTTTAAGGCTTTAGAAAATCTTCCCATATCCCTGGTGTTCATTGGTCATGAAAATTCAAAGCATGGTTCCTATATTCGCAAGTTTCATAAATTGGTACGATCCCATCCCAATGCTCACTGGTTTGCGGACCTTGATCGAAAGACAGTGCTTAGCGCTATGAAGACAGCCCGAGTTCACATATTGGCGTCCATGGTAGAGACTACGGGTCTTTCCAACCTGGAAGCTGGATACCTGGGCGCGAATATTGTGGCCACGGAAAATGGTTATTCCAGAGAAATCTTCAAGAACATGGCATACTATTGTGATCCCGAAGATCTTAGTTCGATCCGTGAATCAGTTTCTATGGCGATCTCAAAACAAGCCTCACCTTTACTGAAAGAATATATTACGAGCAGATACACCGAAGAAATGTGCGCCTTGAAACACGACCGACTTTATGGGAAAATTCTGCGAGACTCACGATCAAGCGGTGGCGATTTTCCCAAAGTTTTACCTGGAACACCTGCTTTGAGTGTAGTGCAATCGCGTAATCTTCAGGAGTCCTCTTAAGCATGTATTATCCCATCCTCCTCATCCTATTTTCAGGGATCCCACAGGTAATTTCCGCCAACGAATACGAGCCCAAGGCCATGTTGAAAAAAGGCATCGCGATTCAAGCCAAAGATCCGATAGGGGCATTAGCCTTTTACCGCAAAGCTCTTTTCGCGAGGTACCCCGGACCAAAGATCGTCAACCGGGTAAAAGTGGGATACCAGATTGCTATCCAGTCCCTGATGGAGAAAAAGAAATTGGATAAAGCTCTGCAGCTTACGGATGAGATTCTGGGTTTGCCAATAAAGGGGGTGGAATCTTTTCTGACCTTCAAAATGGTCATCGCCCATGATAAAGGAGATTACAATCTCAGCATTCTCTATGCCAATCAAATTGTTTCTCTCTCAGGTGCTAGCGATAACACGCACTTTTTTAAGGGAAAAAGCTACCATGGTCTAAAAGCATACAAACTTGCTTTACAGTCCTTTGCCAATATTTCAGGTCAATTCCCCGGAAAGCGTACGGTCAAGGTTTTGACCGGGGACAGTTATTACCATCGCGGGAATCTTGAGCGGGCCAAAGCGGTTTTCAGGGAGGCTCAGGCTCTAAAGAGCTCGCCTGATGTGGAGCGTATGCTCAAGAAAATTGAATCCGAGTCTGGACTGGAGAAGGAATTTAGATTCTCAGACAAGTCGCCCTATTTTATTCTGCGAGCCCATAAAGACAGGATAGTTAAGATTGAGGAAACTCTCGGATATCTATTAGATGGGATTTATGTGGATTTGGCCGGGTCCTTCGGTTTTTACCCTGAGACCCCAATCCAGGTAATCATTTATGAACCAGACAAACGCTCCTGGAGTTCAAATTTAAAAAATCCCCAGTGGTCTGCCGGGGTTTATGACGGTGAAGTTCGGATTCCCGGCCTTGAGTTGGAGCGGGATGAGTATGAATTGGAGACTCTTCTACGCCATGAAATTACCCACCTTTTTTTAGATAGTATGGCTCGTCATTCCATTCCTACCTGGCTAAATGAGGGAATCGCTCAGTATTTTGAAAAGCCCTTTGTTTATGAGGGAGAAGGGGCATTCAGTGTCCGTGAAGAGGCTCCCATTTCTGCCCGAACCAAAGAACTGGTTTCGCAGGCTTTGAAATCCAAGAAGATCATCTCTTTTGAAAAAATTTCGGGTTCTTTTAACGGATTTGAACGAGCTACCGCCGAACTTGCCTATGGTCAATCTCTACTAATGGCACGGTACTTTATGGAAACCCAGGGCCCTTGGAAACTGCAAAGAATGCTGAGGGAAATATTTATGGGGGGGCCGTTTGAGGCGGCCTTTCAGGCCCAATGTGCCATGAGCTCCGAAGAATTTTTTCTAGCCTGGGGCGTGGCTCAAAAGGATAAATGGAAACTACCATGAAACTTTTTTTTCCCCTGATTCTTCTTTTTACCGGTTCCCTTAGTTTTATGGGTTGTTTTGGCGGTTCTGAGAAGACCCCGGATCAAACTTCCAAAAAACCTCCTGTGGCGCTCACTCAAGATAAAACACCTTCACCCGCTGCTAAAGTATCGCGGGTCGCCCTGGAGGTACCTCCAGGGTATAGCCAGGAAGCCACCGGCGCGGTGCTCCACAACAATCTTACTGCTAAGGATCCCGCCAAAAGAGCCCACGCCATAGCCTCCCTGCGGTTTTGGGGCTGGAAAGATTCCCTTGATTTGATTCGTGCGGCTCTTAAGGATTCTAACCCCCTCGTCCAAAAGGCGGCTGTAGAAGCCCTGGCCTCCTTCAAAGATACAGAATCGGTTCCCCAGCTCTATGGCACCTTTCAACGGGCACGTGGAAAAAAGCGGCTTCAAGAGGCGGTCTTGATTGCCTTTCGTGAGATCAATGATGATAAGACGATTTCTTTTATTGAAGGTTTGTTGGGTAAGCTCGATCCCCAGCTCTCCAGCATCGCGGTGGAGGTATTACGTGCCATCCGCCCGATCAGGAAGCCCACCGGGGACTCCGGTCGTGAAAGCCTGGATGCTTTTACGATTTCTGGCATCATTGGCAGAGGAAAGAGCCAGAAAGTTCAAGCGGGGGGTGAGTTTTTTGGAGTAGGAGATTCGATCCTGGGATTTGAAATTAAATCTATTGATTCTGATAATGGGATCGTAAGCCTTGCAAAGAGTGGAAAATCCTTTTCCAAGCCTATCGATGTTGGAGAACAAGATCCAGTGGAAAAGGCTATTGAGGCTACCCAGGGAACGGAGGATAGACTGGTCTATGAAGCCCTGATGAAGCTGGCTTCTTATCGTGATCCCAGACCTTCGGCAGAGCTAATCAGTCTTCTTGAGGGGGATAATTCCGATGAAATTAAATTGGGAGCTTTGTTCGCAATCGGTTTATGCGGTATTGAGAATGCTATCGATTCCATTCGAAATATGCTCTCCAGGGAGAAGAAGACAGATTTCTTGATTCTTGGAATCGATGCTCTGGTGAGAATGGGAGACGAGAACGCGACGGATTCCCTTGTAAGTCTGGCCAAGCACCCCAACCCATGGATTCGAAATGCTGTGGTTCATGGGCTCGGAACCCTGGCCTCCAACCATGGGCTTTCCAATATTGTTGCAGGCTTGTTTGATCGCTATAGCTTCGTAAGGAGCAATGCTTTGCATCAACTCATCCAACTTTCTGATCTCGGGCTTAAGGGTGAGATCGCGAAGTTATTGGACTCCATTTCCTATTCGGAAGAAATCACTCCCGACGCTCAAAAATTTGCCAACTTTCTGGGCACCTTACCGGTAGAGGAGGGTGAAGAATCCAGTACGGATATGTGGAGCAAACCAGGCACGGGTGCGACAATCGAGAAAAAGAAGGTTTCTACGGATATTTATAAACCAAAATTCATCATTTTGAATATGGGGAGTTTTGGTGTTAAGAAACTGGTGACGATTAGTGAAGATGGAGTTTCTCGCAGGGTTCATAAGGGTGACTACATTGATGGCAATGAGGTCATCGAAATAGATCTGGATGATGAACTTGTGCATCTTAAGCTTCCAGACGGAAAGGTTGCTCTTATTGAGCAGACCGATGATTCCACCCCGGCGGCGGTCTTTGAGATCCAATGATCTCGATTCTGCACCTTCTTGAACATAGCTTTGATCAACGACAAGGAGGTGTAGAAAACTTTGTAAGTTTTCTCACCAAAACAAGTACCCCGGGGCTTGAACAATTCCTGGTACGCAAGGCTAAGCTGGGCGGCTCTTATAGCCTACTTCAGACTCTTTTTGGAAAGAAGAATTTTCGGCTCAGTGCTAAGGCTTTGGAAAAGGGCCTCGAAATCCTGCCTTCAGCACCAAAGGATTTGCGTTCAAGTATCTTTCACATCCATCAAATCCTTCCTTACGGATTGAAGACGCTGGTTCAACTCTCTCGTCAAGTTCCCTGTGTTTTTACACTTCATGATTATTTTCCCTTCTGCCAAAAGGTTCATTTTTATCCCTACCACGGTGGACCCTGTAGCGGGGCGTCTGTGCTTAAATGCTCCAGTTGTGTGGGAGGCTCTATCAAGAGCCCTTTTCTCATCCCCTTTTTTTTAACGCGCAATCACCACATCCAGGAGTACTTTCAAAATGTACGGGCACTCATACTTCCCAATGATGATTTGATCGAACAGGTTCCCTGTCAATTTCGATCAAAGACCAGGGTAGTTCCTTACTCGGTCCCCTCCTGTGAGTTTGAAGAAGTGGAGAAGTCGGATGCATTGGTCTTTCTGGGCAGTATTCGGCAGCATAAGGGAATTTTCGTGCTCATCAAGGAACTTGAGGATAGTGGATTTCAAGGAAATCTCGACATTTACGGCCCTGTGGACCAAAATCTCTCCCTGTCAAACCTTCCTTCCTTTGCCAGGTATAAAGGGATCTTAAAAAACCGCTCAGAGTTAAAACGCTATAAAGCAATGGTTCTCCCGTCTCTTTGGAAAGAAACAGGTCCTTTAGTGGTTCTTGAAGCCTTAGAAGAGGGCATTCGAGTTTTCGCCAGGAAGGGCTCTTTGAGTTCCACCTACTCCCAATCCAAATCGATCCATTTCTATTCTCACGCCAGTGAAATCCTCTCAATGAATGAGGATGATGAAATTGAAACCATCAAGGGCTTACAAAGTCTTCAAGCCGTCCGAGAAAGGCATCGAGAAATCTATGAAGAGGTTTGGGAATCCTGGTATCAGAGAAATATTGATGTGAAGTAAGAATTAGATTCTGTAGAATTTTGTAAAGCGAGCCCGAGGGATTATCAAGTCTTAGTCTGTAATCAGATGCTAGGGTATATAATGAAAGTGTAAAGGCGAATCGAGCTAAGGAGTTGGTTATGGCAAAAGTAGCGGTTATCTTATCGGGATGCGGCGTTTATGATGGTTCTGAAATTCATGAATCCGTAATGGCTCTTTTTTATTTGCAGCATGCTAATTTCGAAATAGTTTACACAGCGCCCAATGTAGACCAGTTCCATGTAATTAATCACACCAGTTCAGAAGAGAGTTCTCAACCTCGAAATGTACTCGTGGAATCCGCGCGTATCGCCAGGGGTCCAGTTTTAGATTTGAGTGACGCGAATCCAGAAGATTTTGACGCCGTTGTCCTACCTGGGGGATTTGGTGCGGCTAAGAATTTGTGTAATTTCGCCATTAAGGGGGTAGAGGCGGAAGTACAACCGGATGTGGAGCGTTTTTTAATCAAATCTCATCAGCTTGGGAAACCTATCGGTGCGATCTGTATTTCTCCCGTTGTTTTAGCTTTAATCGCCAGCCGCTTCCAAACTCAATCAAAGCTCAATCTGACAATTGGAAATGATCCAGCGACCAGTGAAGCGATTGAAAAGTTGGGATGTGAACATAGCGTAAAAAAAGTAGATGAAATCTGCGTGGATGAAAAAAATAAGATCATCACCACACCAGCTTATATGCTGGGTCAGAATGTAGTTGAAATCGCTTCGGGAATCGAGAAACTTGTTCAGAAATTAGGCACCTGGATTTCCTAGGTTGATGAGAATACTATTTCTTTTTATCTGCCTGATTTATGCAATTGGTGAAGCCAAAGGATTCTCTCCAGCTCATAAAGAAAAGGAAAAGTATCTCTTTTTTCAATCCGCTCTAAAGCTTCTTAATACCCTGGACAGCGGAGATATTGACCAAACGGTTGAGTTCTTCGAACCAGGTTTTGATCGCCGGGTTTTAGGGTCTCAGATTTTTCAGACCTGGGGATCACTCACTGAGAATTATGGTGACTTCATTTCCTTTTCCTCGCTGAGTTTTCGCAATGAGTTCCCTGAGGCCGCGGTGTACGGAAAGATTAAGTTTGAGCGACGGGACTTTGGATTACGCCTGGGCTTTGGACCGACAAAACAGATTGGTGAATTTCGTCTGATCACAGATCTTTCAAAGGTTCCGGCAAGTTCCCCAATTCCTCGCCCTTATGTCGATCAACAGAAATACACCGCGATTACTTTCCAGGTGGGCTCAAAAAAGTACCCGCTTAAAGGAAAGTTATACCAGCCCACTCAAAGACAACCAACCGATCCTATACTTTTACTAACCCATGATTTTGGCTCCAGAGACCTGTTTCACCGGGTAGGGGTTAACGCTATTTTTAAAGATCTTGCCGAAGGCTTAGCAACATTTGGATTTTCCGTTTTTTTATATCCCAAGCGATCCCATGTATATGGCAAAGATTCCTCGAAACCAGAAATTAATCCTGGATGGGAAGTGTTGGAAGATATTTACAGTAGTCTTTATCATTTGAAGAATCGGCTTGAGTACCGGGAAGCCCCAATGATTCATGTGGCCTACGGATTTAGTACTTTCTTTGTGCCATATCTCACCCAAAAGTCTCTTTTTGACGGCTATATTCTTCTTAATCCCAGCTTTAGAAATCCGCTGGAACTGCTTTTTGAAGATCAGGAGTTTCGCGCGGTATTTGAAGGAATTCAAGCCAGGGATCTGGAGATTCTTGCTTCCAAAATTGGGAAATTCTATAGTGGGTCTCTGGGGGAAGGGGAAGATCTCTTCGGTTATCCCCCGTCTTATTTTCGCTCCCTATCCCGCTATGCCGGTGAACCCAGACCCACGCCTAAACTACCGTTTTTAGCCGCGTTTGCCCTATCAGATCATACCTATAACTCCTCGGATCGCCTCAAGATCAAAGGGCTTCTTTCTGGACATTTGTTGGAAGTAGTTGAATTTCCAAACCTCAATCGTGTTTTTCACCAATCGCACGCAAAGAATCCAGAACTTGACTTCTATACTCCCGGAATTGTTTCCCCAGCCTTGATTCAAACCATGGGTAGCTGGTTAAAGAGAAAATTTGAGAAGACCTGGGTTAGGAAGAATTCTCAGAGCGGTTCTTGAAATAGAGGATTAGAAAAGCGATTAGGAAGGCTTGCAGGAAGAATTTCCAAAGACCTAAATCTGCATGAACCTTGCCCGAGCCTGAGAAGGAATTCAGGACCTTGTTGAATTCTTCTAAAAATAGGGACTCTTCCTCAACAGGGAGTAGTCCGTTAAAGTAAAGGAAGAAGTCATAACAAGGGACCAGGCTCGCCACGCTTAGAAAATTGGCCCCCCCCTTTTCACTAGGAATTTTAAGAAAGGGAGATGGGATTCCCTCCACCGGTCTGCTCGAAGTTTCGATCTCTGGAAGTACGAGGAAACCCTTTTTCTCAAGACCCTGGCTGACAAATTCCTCAAAATACTGTTGAAGAACCCTGGAATAGGTAGAAGAAGTAGGAATGATATCCATGTGTAACAAAAAAGCTGAGGTGCTGGGAATATTGCCCAACGCATTTGGTTTACCCGGATTCCCCGCCAGGGCAGGAATCTCTCGATTCCTTGGCCCCTCTGCGATGAAATTGGTTTGGTCATGAACCGGCACGCGAGCATACTCTTTGTTTTTGGGTATAAGGAAGACCACACAACGATTCACTCTGAGTTGTTCAAGGGTTTTTTCAGATAGGGAAACGGAAAAAGATTTAAGGATTAATTTACTTTCTTCACTATCCTCCTCGATAGGAATCCACCGATCTGGAATTTCAAATCCAACACCCTGGCCAAAATAGTAACTGCGGCTTGAGCATACGCAGCAAAATAGGAAAAAGAGAGATGTAGAAAGCGCGGTCTTCATGAGTAGAAAGCACAAAGAAACTTGGGGTGTAGGCCTACTTTATCTTATCATTTTGCCTGGACACTGGGGCAACGACCAATCAAAGGGGGTCCTTTGCTGCTTTATGCAACATCAGATGTTCATATAGATTCTCATGAGCTTAACTGGCAGCTCTGGCAAGAGATTGGCAGAGTCTGTGAAAAATCTCCCCCTGATGTTCTTCTCATCGCGGGCGATCTTGCAGAAAGCCTTGATGGCTGGAGCCGTGCACTTCAAATTTTCTCCCATTTTTCGTTTCAGAAGCTAATCCTACCCGGTAATCATGATCTTTGGAGTCGTACTGAGTCCGAGCCAGATTCATTCTCTAAATATGAAAAGGACCTGCCTGAGATTTGTAATCAGCATGGCTGGCATTATTTACCCAAAAATCCATGGATCCATAGAGAAATTGCCGTGGTGGGCTCTTGCTGTTGGTATGATTACTCACTTCTTCCCGGAGTTCATCCCTTTAGTCATGAGGAGTTATCGCAGAAGCGTAGAGGGCCTGTGAAATGGATGGATGGATTTGCCTGTTCGTGGCCAGGAATCTCTCAAGAGAGGCTGGATGAAACGCTTGTAGAGTATTTTCGTGGTCAACTTCTTCAAGATTTAGGCATGGTTTCAGACCCATCCAAGACTTTGATTTTAGCGACTCATTTTCCCTTCTATCAAGAATTTCTTCGTTATGAAGGGATTTCCTGGGACCGCGCTTATTTTGGAGCTTTTATGGGCTCTTCAAGCTACCGTGATATCCTTAGTTCATTTCCAATAAAGCTCCATATCTGTGGACATCTTCATCGCCGGGAATTCCTTAAGATGGATGATTGCTCTGTTTACCTGAGTCCCGTTGGGACTGTCAGAGAATGGACTGTGAAAGATCCCGCTGCGCATCTACAAAGAGTTCTGCTTAAGCTCGAGGTTCAAAATCAAAAGATAGAATGTACCAACGGCGCTTAGAATAGAAAACAGTAATGGAACCACGATAAATTCTTTTTTTCTGGGTTGTGGAGCTACCGGAAAAATGAAGTTCAACATTCCTTTTTACCACATAGGCCTGAGGGTCAAATTGATGATTAACGAAGTCCATCTCAATTAGATTATTATGCAGCTGGGCCATTTTTACCCTGCCCAGTCTCTCTTGAATCGAGGGGTGCAAAAAGTCTATGAACTGTTCCAGCCGGGCCTCTTTGAGAGTCTTAAAGAATTCTGTAATAGCCTTCGAGGCGGAGTCATAAACTCTCTTCTTTCTCTCAGAGGCATGCACTTCGAATCTGGAAACGGCCCTGGGGTTTTGAGAATCTTCATTTTCTTTGAGCCAGATTTCGAATTTTCCGCTGGAGCCATCGGCATAGGAGAGAGCGCCACCCAGCTTCGAACCTGTTGCGGTTTCCTCAAATAGAGTCCGTCTAGGTTTGATTTTGGCGGGGATGATGTCATCGAAAAGAAAGGAGGAAGCATCGATTAGTTTGGCAAATTCCTTGTCTCTGACTTCATCTCGATAAGAATCTGCCATCAAGGCATATGCCCGATTCGTCTCACCCTTTGAAAGAATTGTAAAAAACTTGATCGCAATCTTTTTTGCTTGTTTGAAGGAGTAGGTTTTCCAATAGTAGAAGAGCCCTCCTCCTGATCCCACGAGAACTATCAGGGCCAGGACAATTCCAATCCAGGACCTGCTCGACTTTTGGGAAGGAGCTGCTGCTATCTCATCCGCTCCACCTGAGGACTCCGAATCTAATTTGATCGATTGGGTTTCATCATCAAGATCCGGGATTGATGCTTTCTCTTCGGGAGTAGAAGGTTTTTTTTTCAGACGATCTAGAAGTCCCATCTTAGTATCCTGGTTTCTTCATTTTATCGTGCCAGGTTCAAAAGAGCCCATGAATGCAAACACCAACCAGACAGAAAGTGGATCAAACTGTATAGCTTTGGCTGCCGAAGAAGAATCATTTCTGCGGTTTCAGGGTCTTTACATACCTTAGGAGATCTTCCATGCTTTTTGTTGCCGGAAAAAAATCAGTGACCCCTGCTGAATTCAATCTCTCAAACTGATTTCTGTCTGTTGTCTCATAAAGACAAACAATGGGAACGGAGGAACTGGCAAGACTCCGGAGTCTTTTAAGTTCTTTCTTTGAATCCAAGAACTGCAGGGGAACATCTAAGAGTATGAGTTCAAAATTTGAGGGCTCGAATTCTCTTGCTTCCAGAAGCGAGGTGGCACACTGACACTCATGTCCCACCTGGGAAAAAAAGAGTGTGGCCAATGAGTTTTTACTCGAATCTTCGTGAATGTAGAGAATTTTCATGGGATTCGACGATAGGAGTAGGGAATCCTCACAACTCCTATGAAGATAACCAGTAAAATTTCCTATACGCTTAGCTTATTTTACCATAAGCCGGTGGGATTAATTCTTTATGTATTGGTGGGGATTTCTTATTCGGATTCGATTTCAGAATTCCTGCTAAAGCCAACGATTCGCGGAGTCTATATCGATTCCCACGTAGGGAACCTGCAGCTAAAAACCAAAGATGAATTTCCCACTTTCAAATCCAAGCTGGGAGCCCTTTCCAAAACAATCCCTTTACGAATAGTCGAAGACAAGGGGACTTTGAAAATTCTGCCCAGTGTCTTTCGCTCGAAGGGTGAATCGGTAGGATTTCACGCCACTATCCTTACACCTGGCAGTCTTGTTAGATCCGAAGTACTTCATAAGCTTCAATTAATGGGGGACTGGTTTTTGAGATTCCGGGTAGCCTCCAAAAAATCCCCAGATCATTTATGGATTTTTCTTCAGATGTCACCCAATTTCTTTCTCAATCAGTTTCATCAGGATTTCCAACTATTCGTAGATTATATCTTCAGTGATCGGAAGGCAATTCAGGTCGTCGATCTTCCCCGTTGGATTCAATGGCAGCGCCAGCTTTTAAGAGAGAATTATGTGGGAGTGATGCCGGACCCCACGACCTTACCGGACCCGGCATTTTCCCGCGCCTCACGCAGAGGAGTCCTCTCAGATGTTCTTAGGTGATGCGAGGACCGGTGCTTTGGCACGGGATTGAGAGCCCGGGAGCAGCACCTGGCAGCGGTTTCCTCGTCAAAGGTAGAACAACTACCTTTTCCTCACGAACCACTGCCATGCACTACTCCCGAGCCCTCAATCCCGTACCACGCACCGGCCCTCGCATCACTGGTCTTCAAAATTTAATTTGAGTGTTTATCGTCAAAGGTAGAACAACTACCTTTTCCTCACGAACCACTGCCATGCACTACTCCCGAGCCCTCAATCCCGTACCACGCACCGGCCCTCGCATCACTGGTCTTTAAAATTTAATTTGAGTGTTTATCGTCAAAGGTAGAACAACTACCTTTTCCTCACGAACCACTGCCATGCACTGCTCCCGAGCCCTCAATCCCGTACCACACACCGGCCCTCGCATCACGTGTTTTAGAAATTAGATTTTGTGAGTCGATGTCGTCTGTGTGGTGGATGTGTTAGCGTTCAGTAGTAGTGCATGGCAGGGATTCGTGAGGCGGAGGTGGCATCGTCACCTTCAACGAGGGAAACGCTGCCAGGCGCAGCTAATGAGTGCTCACACGCCACCTGAGCAGATGACATCGGCTCACCTGGGGTGATTGGCTTCTTTGATTACCTGGGAACGGCCTTCGAAGTAGCGGGAATGAAATTTGGCATTAGAATAATCAGGCCTTTCTCTCAGGGCGTGACCGAACTGAACTCCCGAGCCCAAAACTTCTCTGGTGAAGCGCTCCATTACCGCAAGATTATTGAAATAAACGGGGCTGCGCTGTTGCTTCTGTGCCAATCTCAGGTAGTGCTTCGCCTGCTCAGTTCTGCGTTTGTCAAAAAGAAGGTTGGCGTAATTAGAGAGAACGGCCGGGTCTTCACCACGAATTCTTAAAGCCTTGAGAAAATGTACACGGGCTCTTTCGGGTTGACCGGCATCTCGAAACAAAATGCCCAGGTTATTGTGTAAGGAAAGAGAGTCAGGGTTTCCCCGCAAACCCAATTCCCATGTTTTTTGGGCTTCCTTTAGATTTTGCCGCTCATACCAGAGAATTCCAAGGTTGTTTAAACTTAAGGTGTCCGAGGGATTTCTCCTGAGTGCTAGTTGATAATAGTGGAACGCCTGGGAGACCTGGGCTCTCTCGTAGAATGTAGAAGCGATAGCGCTGTAGGTTTCAAATCTTTGGGGATGGTATTTCTTGGCCAGTTCATAGTAGTGCCTGGCGTTGAGGTATTCTGTCCTGGTAAAGAGCACATCCCCAAGACCCATCAGCGAATTGAAATGATAGGGATCAAGATTGAGAGCCTTCTTGTAGCAGCCTTCTGAATCTCCTGGTGAGCTAAGTCGGAAATAGAAATATCCTAGAGCGCAGAGTACCTCCACTTGATCTGGTTTCTGTTCAGAACTCAAGTCATAGGCATGCGAAAGCGCATCAAACGCCCTGGCCATCTGTTCCTGTTCTAAAGCGTGTTTGGCTTTGTGCAGAAGCCCTTTCACTTCATTTGAAAGAGCAAGGACCTGAGAGGTCAATAATAAAGACAAGATTAGTCTGCAAACAACTCCCATGGAAATTCCATCGTGTGGAACGTGGACTTAACTTAGGAAGGAGATAAGAGAGGAAAACTCAATCCCGGAAGCCCGACAAGATGTCAGTATCTTTCGAGAAAAATGTCATTAACGGTATACTGCAGAAGATATGGGCTTGGATCATAGAATAACAGCTATCCGCAAGAAGGTGGAGGGTGTAAAAACCATAGTGGTACGGCTGCCCAACTGGGTCGGCGATATAGTTATGGTCTCTCCGTCCTTGCGAAATTTGAAGGAATCGTTTCCCAATCATCGCTTTATCGCTACGGGCCGACCTTATAGCAAGCAGATATTGAGCGCTAATAAGATCTTTGACGGATTCATCTCCAAGCCAGAGAAAGGCAGCGGACCATCAGCCTATAAGAGCTATCTCAATTCTCTTCGAAGTCTTGGTCCTAGTGCTGGAATTTTATACACAAATTCTTTCTCGTCAGCGATAGACTTTTTCCTTGCTGGAATCTCTTTCAGGCTTGGTTACCGCAATGAAATGCGCTCTTTTTTTCTTTCTGAATCTATTGAGATGGTGCCGGGTGCCATGGATGATAAATATGCCGAGCTTACGCACAGATTTGGAGCAACTCTGAACCATCATCAATTGGAATTGGGGCTGGATGAGAAATGTCAGAAAATTTATGAGATTGTTTCGCGGAAACATTCCATTCTTGATGAGGAGACGCTGATTGGATTTAATCCAGGAGCGGGGTTTGGAGAGACCAAGAAGTGGCTAACTGAGTATTTTATTGAACTTGGGAAACTTTTGGCAGATGCTCTTGGCCCTGTACGGTTTCTTGTCTTTGGCGGACCTGGTGATGAGCATAGGGCAGAGCAAATTTCCGAAGGTCTTGGGGGGTTGGCAATCAACCTCTCGAGGGAATCATTGGGACTTCACAACATTAAGCCGTTTTTTAAGAGAATGAATCTCTTTATCACCAATGATAGTGGTCTTCGTTGGTACTCATTGGCAATGGGAAAGCCTACCATTGTTCTCTTTGGACCCTCTGACCCGGACCTCACCCAGTGTTTTACCGAAAACACATTTCCCATACAACACAAGGTTTCGTGCGCACCTTGTAAACACAGGGTTTGTCCGATTGGATTCGATTGTATGCGCGATCTAACCCCCCAAAAAGTCTTTGACCTAACCCACGACCTCTATTCAAAAAAAATCTGGAATTAGGACCTCTTAGGATTTAGCAGGTCAGGATTGTGGAGCACGAGTCTGAATCAAGTTTTCAAATTCGTCTTCGGATAATTTTTTGGAGTGAATGAAGTTTTTACCTTCCTCAGCACCATTCGTTAAGTCCTTATGTTCGCGGTTTCCCAGTCTTTCGGTACTTTTTCCCGCACAAAAGGAAGAGAGTCTGAGAGTTTGGAGAATGTCCTGGTATTTTGAGAAGAAATAGGCAAAACATGCATGAAATACATCCCCTGCTCCGGTTGTATCAACAACTTTTACGGATGGATAAGCGTTTAGATGGATAAGTTCATCCTTCTGAACCCACACACATCCAGATTCTCCAAAGGTAAAAATAAGCTCTCCCTGGATGGACTTGCGCATAGTGCGAAGCGTTTCTGATCTTCTAGCAGGACCATTCATATCAAGCAGGGTTTCCGAGGCGATGAAAAAATCAGCGTGTTTCATCATTTCGTTGAGTGCTGGTCTGCTTCTTTCTCCGTCATAAACAATGAAGGATTCTGGATTTTTCTTTTCTAAGATTTCAGAAAGTTCATCTGGAGAAACTTCGGGATCCAAGATCAAAGCTCGGGAGTTGAAGATTAGTTCTCTGGGTATGGGGTACCGGGCTCTCTCAGGGGTTTTTTCATAATAAATGGTTCTTTCTCCGTTTTGAGAGTTAACCAGAATCAGCGCCTTAGGAGTGCAAAAACCCTCAGGACGAGCAATCCACCTCGTATCGACACCAAACTCACAAAGTTCACTAAAAATTAAATCTCCATATTTATCTTTGCCGAGATTGCCAACATAGGCGGATTTCCCGCCCAACTGAGAGACTACTACGGCTGATGTGGCTGCCTGGCCCCCTCCGCAGACATTTCGTCTAAGTATGGGAATTTTTAAGTTTGTATGGGCCCCCGTCTCAATCAGACATGACTCATCCAGGCAGGCTCGGCCCATAGCAACTAGATCGAAGTCGAGACTTTCTTTGGTATTCATCCGGATTGCTTGGGGGTGACAACGATCTTAAAGAACGCATGAGGGACTTCCAAGGGGTGAAAGGGCGTAAGGTTCTGCTGGAAGTAAATTTTATGCTCTTCCTCAAAGAGAAAAACCGGCCATGTGAAGGGTATTTCAAGGCTCAGTAAGTTGGCTTCATCTGTATGGGAGGAAAGATCCTGAATCTTGATCAGGTAGGTTTCCTTCTTCCGCACTACTTGTAAAGTCCCATTATCCAGAATTTCCTCCAGATGTTCGCCTGGGAGAGATTCATGAAACTCCAAATCAATCCTCATTGATGTGGAATTCACGATACGGGGAACAGGTTCTCTGAAGTCTCTGGCGTGAAAAAGTGTTAGAGGAGGACCTGATGAATTCAAGGTGACACTCTTGAGCAGATTTCTTAAAACACTGGGTAAGGGCGGGGAAATTGGCCCGGGTTGATTTTGCTCCGGAGTCAAAGATGCTGAATCCATGGATAAGACGGGACTATCTGACACCGAGGTTGTCCATGGTTCAAAAAGGAGTGGTTCCCAGGTTGGTTTTTGGGTGGGGTTCTTATGGTTCCCGGGATCGTACCCCTCTTCAAAAACGGCCATTTTTCCATTTTCATCCACACCGACCCTGTGGATTTCTTGGACTATCTCAGACCAGGCTCCCAAGGGCTCAATGCGATTCTTGAACACTTCTTCACGAATGAATCGGAATTCTTCGGGGCTCTGGTTTGACAAAATTCGATAGGAACTTGACTGCTCCAGATACCTGGTTGCCAGAGCCTCACGTTGAAAGTCGAGTGTACCCAGTTCATGGAGGGAACTTCCCGCTTCAATGGTGCCCAGGGCAATCTCGTAGGGAACATCATCCTTAAGAACTCTTAGTCGAATTGCTGTTTGAGCTAAGCGTCCCTGGAACTGAAAGGGAATTTCACCGGTAGTCGTCGAAGGGAAAAACACGTCCTCCTTAAGAAGTTTCCCTTTTTCATCCACAACACCGATTCGAGTTCCTTCAGATGTCTTAGGGGTCTTATTGATAGGCTCTTGGCTTGCTGTTACTGAATCGGGCAGAGTAAAGGAGGCAATGCTCTTGGAGGCTGTAGCAGAGGTAAGAGTTCCCTGGATTGTCACCGGGCGTAGCGCTTGCTGAAGAAAGTCCATTTCGGGAACTTGTGTAGCAGTACAACCGAAGAGGAAAGCAATGCTGCCAACGATTAGGAGCCAAGAACTCAGCGTCTTCATATGAATATCAAATCCTTAATCTGACGGACATACCAATCTTAAATCCTCTCACGCCAATCCGATCAAATCCGTGGGGACCCGAAATGGGAAATCGCATATCGTTTCCAAAGGTATGAGAGGCTCGTAATACCAGCGGAGTCTTTAAGATCGGAACCCTTTTAAGAATTCTCATCCCAAAACCCAGGGTAAGATAGGGAAGGGAACGGTCTCCAAAGGCTTGTCCCTGATTCTGAAAATACTTCACATAGAATTCATTAGGCCTATAAACCCTGTAACCGGCATTCCCTTGAAAGAAAACATGGTGTTTATAATACTTTCTCATTCCAAAGCTAATGTCCCATGAGTCCATCTTCATTTGCGCGAAGGGATCCTTAAGAACAAGAGGGGAATAGGTTACGCTCAAGGAGCGTGTGTCCTGCTTCTTTTTCCTCCACACATAAGAAATAGTGTTGGATAGCCTGGTTTTATAACTATTGAGCTTGACCAGCCTTAGATGGATAGGCCGCAATCCCTGGGTCTTATCCTGGCCCAGGGGATCACTCTGAACGAGAAGTCTCTTGAGGTCCTTGAAGGTTTCTCTCCATTTTTGACTTGTCTTTTTCTTCAAACTCAGGGGTTTGGCAGGTGCGCTTGTGAGAGCTTGAGGAGTCTTTGAGGATTTATTGTCCTCGAATACCAACCACTCCTGGGCTTTCTTCAGAAGCGGGTCTGAACCTTCCCCGGCATAGGTCCCCAAAGTGAGGACAAAAAATGATAGAAAAACTAGAGACTTGTACATGAAATTCTCTCTCTTAGTATGTTTCGGCACCTTCTGGTTATATTTGAGAATTTCACCGCGGTATGGAAAAATGACAGGTCCTCATTTATCCCACCTAAAAGGAAGGAACCCATGACTGGAAAAAAGTTGGAACCTGAAAAACAAGAGACATTTGCAGAAGCGGAAAAGGCAATGGAAGACTGGATGATGTCCCACTCCAGAGAAATTATCAGGGAACGTACCGAATTCTTGACCAAACTCAATAAGAAACGATGTTCCTATGGGGAAGGAACGACCTTACCAATTTCACTCACACCAGTCTTTTTGAAGGACTCAACCGTGCGCCTTATTGCGAGGGTAGCCGAAACCCTCGATAAGGCTCTGGATAAAGTAATAGATGCCTATCCAAACGACGCGAGGGTGCGCTCCTACTTTCCTTATCTTGATATTCCGGAAGAATGGGTGGCCTGGAATCCTGGATATAAGAAGCCCACCGTGATCAACCGGCACGACGCCCTATTTAACGGAGAGGAACTTCAATTCATCGAATTTAATACAGATATGCCGGGAGGAAGGGGTTGGATTGGGGTTTATGAAGAGCTTTTTTCTAAGCAAAGCTATTGCGGTGATTTGATAGGAAAATACGTCAATCCAAAAAGACCGCATGTACTTGAGGAGTTTTTAGGCAGTCTTCTGAATTGCTATAAGGAATTCGGTGGAAAAGAGAAAAACCCACGCATTGGAATTACATCTTTCAAGTCCTATCTCGTGGGTTCAGATGCTGAAATTGTTCGTGATTTTATGATCGAAAAGGGATACGAGGCGAATTTTCTCGATCCTCGAGAATTGGAATATAAAAAAGGTGGGCTTTATTCAAATAATATTAAGTTTGATCTGGTGAACCTGGCCATACGATTTGTTTTCTATAAGCGTTATCCCCGTGAATTGAAGGATTTTCTTGGGGCCATCAGGGATGGGGCCGTTTGCGCAGTGAACCCCTTCAGAGCGATTATAGGTGCTCATAAAGAGATTATGGCACTGATGACCAACGAAGAAAATCATGATCTTTTTAGTGCCAAGGAGGCTGAGACGATTAAAAAACATGTTCCCTGGACCAGAAAGCTTGATGAAACTATCACGCTATCACCGGAAGGCACTGATATTTCCCTACATCAATACCTCCTTGCTCACAAAGACACCATGGTGATTAAGCCAACCGGGGGAGCAGGTGGACAAGATGTTTTTGTGGGCTCTAATACCGAAGTGTCGAAATGGGAATCTGTAGTTGAAAATTGTATGGGTTGCTCCTGGTGGATAGCACAAAAGGCTTTTGAGGTTCCTGAGTATGATTTTATGACTCTCGAGGATGGGAAAGTCATCCAGGAAAAGAGAAATCTTAATCTCAACCCATTTGTCTTCAATGGAAAATATGTGGGAACGCTGGGTAGGGCATCGCGCTCAAAAGTTGTCAATGTATCCTCCGGTGGAGGGGGTTTAATTCCAGTTTTCCCCTTGCGTCCAGGTGTAGAGTGATTGAGTGAGTCGAGAACCGAATCTTAGGTGCGTGCCTGGGACCCCATGAGCGGCACCTGGGCGCAGATCACTCCTAGAACGATGCGATGCATCGCCCGTCGTCGCGGTCTACACCCATGCACCACTCCTGCACCCCCATGCACGCACCACGTTTCGGCTCTCGACTCACCTTGACTAATTCAGTTGAAAATCTTTTCCGTCATACCGCGACTTGATCGCGGTATCCAGATTCGTTGTTCAGTTTCTCAGTGAGCTTTAACTCTCGGGTTGTTGATTATCTTTCATGAATTGTTGGAATTTCTGCTTGTTGCTTTTCTTGGTTCACGGTATTTACAAAGTCACATAAAGTAAGGCTGGGAAAATGCGTGGTCGGTCGTGTTTCGAACCCGGTAAGGAAGGGAATGAAAATGAAGTTTCGATTCTTGATTTTTTGTGTCCTGGTTTGGCTTACGGCTAGTGCTTTATTCGCGGGCAAATTGACCCATGGGGATCTTGATCACAAGATCTCACTGCTGCAGGAGGAACTGGCTCAGATCAAATCTCAGCTTAAGGAATCCAATGAACCTGGAGAGAGCACCAAACCCTCTGTCAAAGTGATGGGGAGGATTATGGTGGATTACTCTTTCCTTGGTGCAGATGATTCCCTGCTTGCCGCTTTTGGATCCAATGCGAAAAACGGAGCGGAATTTCGTCGAGCCCGACTTGGGGCCAAGGGAAAATTGAAAAAATTAGAATACCAGGTTGAATATGATTTTGCTGGAGGAGGAGCCTCTCTGAAAGCCTCTTATTTGAGATGGCGAAACAGCAAGGATAGGACTTTTTGGGTCGGTCACATCAAAGAACCCTTCGGATTGGAATTCAACAGTAGTTCCAAGTATCCGACCTTTATCGAGAATTCTTTGCTAGCTTCGTTTTATCCTGAATACAACACGGGAGCTTTTTTCACCGATGACAGCGATGAACACCGTCTGGCCTACGCGGCGGGCTTCTTCTATGACTCCGGTTCTTTCGGAAAGAGCACCAATTCTGATGAAGACGACCTGAACTTCACATCCCGAATCACCTACCTATTGAAAAATGAAGGCAAGGGAAAGAAATTGATTCATTTTGGCTTAGCTCATACCCGTCGCAATGGAGATTCCTTTCAATATGATACCCGTGCCGAGAATCATCTCTGGGACAAAAACTTTGCGGATACCGGTGCCATTGCAGCCCAGGGGGCGGTACAGACTGGATTGGAATTGGTTTACCATAATGGGCCGCTCCAGTTTCAGCTGGAGCACGTTTTTGCTCAAGTGGATGGAATCGCCGGTATAGATCCGGAATTTAGCGGTACCTATGTACAGGCCTCTTATTTTCTAACAGGCGAACATCGTCCCTATAACCCAAAATATCGTCTGTTCTCAAGGGTAAAACCAAAAGAGAATTACTCAGGCCGCAACGGAGGAGGTCGAGGAGCCTGGCAGGTGGCATTACGCTATTCTGAATTGGATTTGGATGATGCGCTCGCCGGGGTGATGGGAGGACAGCAGAACAGTACGACTTTAGGGATAAACTGGCACCTGAACTCCTATAGTCGGGTGATGTTGAATCAAACCTTCTCAGAGCTTGAGACGGTAGGAGATTCGGAAAGCACCACCCTCAGATTTCAGGTTGATTTTTAGTGACCCGAAATTCCCCGATCTCGATTCACGGCTATTGGGATGGGTATCAGTAAGTTGAGTCAGCTTGAGATTAAGAGGAAATCTTCTTGGCTCTGGCAAATTCCCTGGTATTCAAGATTCTTTACTACCTTATCCTCCTTGAACCTTGTACCTTAATCTTGGAAAATGATGGCTCAGGAGTCAAAGATGCTTAGATTTGGGATCATTGGGGCTGGCTCTATTGCCTCTGATATTGCTCGTGCCATGCATCAGTGCACCGAGGTTGAACTTGTTGCCATTGCCTCTCGGCGCGAAGAGCAAGCTTTGGAGTTTGCTAGACTGCATAAGATTGCCAAGGTTTTTGAGAATTGGCATGAATTGGTTCATTACGAAGGGGTAGACGCGGTTTATGTTGCGACCCCCACCCATGTTCGGGAGGAAATTTGCCTGGGAGTGGCTGAGATGGGCAAGCATCTTCTGGCGGATAAGCCCTTTGCCGGGGAAAACTCTCTCAGGCGTATTTATGAGAGATGCCGCCTGCGTGATCTCGTTTTCATGGATGGCACTCATTTTACCCACAATCCGCGTACGCAGATGGTCAGAGGCGCCCTGAAGGAACAAATCGGTACGGTACAGCACCTGAGATCGAGCTTTTTCTTTCCCGCGGATGATATTTATAACATTCGCTTTCAACCAGACAAGGAACCTACTGGTGCTGTGGGTGATTTAGGTTGGTACAATATGCGTGCAATTTGTGAGTATTTAATCGAGCGGGGTGAGTTGCGTTCCATCACGGGTTCAATTCAGCGCCATCCTCAGACAGGCTCGGTAATAAGAGGCTCGGGTTGGGCAGTTTTTGAATCTTCTCAGACTACGTGTTTTGATTTTGGATATAGCGTGGGTGCTCAACTCATGGACCTTGAGATTCTCGGTGACCTGGGTGTGATCCAGATTCCTGATTATGTACTGGACTATAAGCAGAGTTACATTTTTCAAAATCCAGGTCTTAAAACTTCTTATGACCTGAGAAAGGGAGTTCAGCCAAGGAGCGAAGCCCAGACGGTCATAGCCGATAGCGATGTACCCCAACACGTACTCATGATCCAGAATTTCGCCAGGTTGTGCTCGAATAGCAGCAAGGCAGAGAGGGCATCGAAATATGATTTAGCCCGCCAAACCCAGGAACTCCTGGACGCTTATTGGGAAGCAGTTCGAGCTTAGAAAAAGGAATCTACTCTTTTTAAGGCAGGGAACAGTGAATTCCTGGTCAAGGTTTGAAGCGGTGTAAAGATCAATGAGAACGTCTTTCACAATTCAATGTCCGCTGGACAAAGATATTTATTCGCTACTGCACCTGGTTGATACTGCCTGCAGGCAATGTGACATCCCGTATTTAGCTGCGGGACCAATTGCGCGGGATATTGTGGTCCATCACGTCTTTGGTAAACTTTCCCCGCGGCAGACAAGAGGCACAGATCTTGCGATCCTGGTGGCCAGTGGGGAAGCGTTTGAATCCATTCGTCTGGCTTTGATTAAGAAGGGAATGAAGCCTACGGAACTTGTCCATAGGTTGGAATCAGGTTCCAACTCAATAGGGTTGGATCTCATGGTGTTTAGCCCCCAGACAGGTTTGGATGATGCAGGCCAATGGCCATCCCGCCATGAGGTCATTTTGTCAGTCTCTGATTTTCCCGAAGCCCTTGAAACTTCTATGAGAGTTGGAGTTGGACAAGAAATCAGCCTCCGGGTCGCTTCTCTTCGATGTCTGGCGGTTCAAAAGCTGGCCTTACTTACTCAAAACTCAGATGCAGCTCAGAAATACGCGGCTGATTTTCTGAAAATACTCACAAATTATGGGCAGCTTCATCTGGATAGAATCACGGATGCACACGTTTCTTCAAAGCAATCAAAATGGGACCAGGAGCGGCGGGGTGCTTTTCTTCTGGGAAATGATGTGAGCTTGATTCTATCTGCGCAGACTCAATTGAAAATGAATAGGGTTAAGGAGGAACAAGAAGATCTGCTTGTCGAAACTTCTACGCGTTTAGATCCATCGTTGGTCGGGACCAGGATGAAAGTTCTCTTTGAGGACTTTTGGTCTGGAATTCGACACGGGATTCAGCAGTCTAAGGTCTATTGACTATAGATTTAAAAATTCGCTGAGATTCCTGGCAAATTCATTGATCTCATCGCGAACTCTACGGTAATGATCTAGTGCCTTTTCTTCATCCTTGATCCCCTGGGCTAGTTTTGGGGGATCATCAAAACCCTGGTGAACAATTTGAGCATCGTGAGGAAAAACCGGACAGCTCTCATGAGCATGGCTACAAACCGTAAAAACATAATCAAACTGAATACCAGACAACTCTTGAAGGGTCTTTGAACGATAGGAGCTTATGTCTACTCCTACTTCTGCCATTACTTTTACAGCCATGGGATTCAATCCATGTTTTTCAATCCCGGCGGACTGAAACTCTATGAATCGAGAATGGAATTTTCTGGCGAGGCCTTCTGCCATCTGAGATCTACAAGAATTTCCGGTACATAAGAATAGGACTTTTAGCATTTCTGAATTTGATTCACTCTACCCCGTTGGATTGAATCGCTCTTTCGAGCTTCAAAATTAAATACAACTCAGCCAAACAAAAAAACAATACCAGGAGTAGGATTGGAAAGGATAGATCGGCCTCGGTTTTTTCCTCTTCAATCCGAGATTCCAAACTAAGTTCTGTGGATCTTTCGGTAATCGGGAAACTAGCCTGAGGCAAAGTATCATCCCTGTCCCATCTTTCAAAAAAGAAGCGATAGAGGAAAATAGGAAAATAGGGATCAAAGATTCCGCTGAAATCATACTCGGAAAAATCGAAGGAGCTAAAGAATATTCCATTTGACTCCAGCAGTAAGGGATCCCTACCCCCTTGAATCAAAGCGGTGGATTGGGGAGCTTTTACTTGTAAGTAGCGATGAACCTGCCAGGGATTTGAAACAAGCGGACGGTCAGAAGCGGGAATAGTGAGCAGATTGAGATCCTGGCTATTCGTTTCAAGCGCATAACTTCTCATTCCCAACTTTTCATCGAGAAAGCGACGCATTCTTTCTGTTTTTTGCCAGAAGAAGAAAATCTTTCCCCGGTTGCGTGGGAAAAACTGGGTAGATAGATCTCCGACGAGAATCCAGTCATAGACCCCGGTAGAGCTCTGCAGAAAGGAAGCACTTTGAAAATTGGTCATTTCAAAATTGATTTTTGGAAAAGATTGATTTAATCCATCGAAAAATTTTCGTAGAAAATACAAACGGGAGCGTTTGGATTCTGAAGGAGCTTTATCGTCCACGAGGGCGATGCGAAATTTGGATCGAACGGGAATTTCAAGAGTCGCGGAGTCATCTTCCTCCACTTCATCAAGGGCATCGTGACGGACTTCTACCACTTCCAACGGAGTTCTATCGGCCTGAATTGAAAAACTAAAGTCCGTTGTCTGTTTTGCCTTGATCTGCAAACTTCTTTTCTGCGGATCCCTTCCAGGACGCAGGAGGGAAATTTCTACCTTTTCCAGGCTAGGATCTATGGTATGAACGACTCCCGAAATGTCCACATTCTCTCCCAGTAGAGGATTCTGGGGAGTAATTTTTAGCTCTGAGACGATTGTATTGATGATCCTGGGGGGGCCGGCAGGGAAAAGTTCCATTCCAAGAGCGCGTAATTCTTTGATCTCCCCATTGGTAGTGGAGTAAAACCTTGAAATCAACAATATCCTGGATTCAGACCCGGAAAGACCTTCGCGCACAGTTTGGAGCAAAGTTTGCCCCTTATTCACAAAAATCTCCTTAAATCTCAAATCCTGAGTCGGTGTTTTTCCCAGTCTTTGGATGAGTTCCTGGCGCAGGGAATCAGAAGAATCCCAGCGTGTATCTAAAAAAGCTAGAGTTGGTTCACGATGCGGGAGCCACTTCGATAGTAGAGCTGGAGCATCCTTAAGAAGGGGACGTAGAAAATAAAAGGCCAAGAAGACTACGAGAAGGATCCTGCTGGCGAGCAGCAGCCATTGATGGAGCTTAATTCTGCGATTTAATACGCGGGCCTTACGATGAAGGAGGTACAGGGAGCTTATATGGATTTTACGCGCCTTTTGACGCTTAAAAAGATGGAGCAGAATGGGAACAAGCGCGAAAAACAGAAGGTACCAGTACTGTGATTGAAGCAGGCTCATAGATGTCGGCTTCTTTTGTATAAATAGTGGATTAATGCCTTTTCAACGGGAATCGAGGTGTCAAAGAGATGGTAGTCAACTCCCAACTCCTGCAGCTTTGAGCAAGTTTCCTTTAAATAGGAGTCCAAAGACTCCTGGTACTGTTTTTGAATCACCCTGGCCTCAATGCTAAGACTCTTACCGGTCTCTACATCTATGAATGTGGAAAAGTCCTGATAGGGAAACTGGAGATCTTCAAAAGACAGTAAATGAAATGCGAGGACTTCGTGCCGATGGAACCTCAGCATGCGAACAGCCTCCATGAGTTCATCCTCAAGATCCAGAAAATCTGAAATTAACAGGATCATGCATTTTTTCTTAAGTCTTGGTAAAAGCTCTTTAACGGCGTGAAGTAAAGAAGTGCCCCCCCCTGAGGGAGTTGTTTCCAACGATTTCACCAACTCTCCAAAGAGAGTCATTTTTGTCGAGATTGGTAGAAAACTAAGCACATCCTTGGCAAAACCAAGATATCCCACCCCATCTCTTTGATGGAGTAGTAGGTAAGCCAGGGCGCATACTAAAATCTTTGAATAATGCTCCTTACTAAGCCCCTTGGAGGGCTCGGTTCCCATGGAAGAGGACTGATCTAAAAGGAGCAGGGCATTGAGTGAAGATGATTCCTCATACTGCTTAATATAGTACTTACCAGTCTTCCCATAGCGTTTCCAGTCCACATGTTTGATTTCATCACCGGGTTGGTATTCTCGATGATGGGAGAATTCAGCATTATATCCGACATAGGCAGAACGATGAAATCCGCCTATAGCACCTTCAGCGACGTAGCGAGCCGCGAGATAGAGGTTTTTTACGTGGGCCAAAAGACCCGGATCCAGAAACTCCTGCCGATTCATGATTATTTGGAATATTCCAGGACTTCAGAAATGACATCATCCATCTTTATGCCTTCCGCTTCTCCCTGAAAGTTCATCACCATTCTATGCTGAAGAACAGAGGGAGCCACAAAAGCGATGTCTTCTACTGAAACACTGGATTTTTGCAGCATAAAGGCCCTGGCTCTGGCTGCTGCGACCAGGTACTGGCTTGCCCTCGGCCCGCTGCCCCAGGAAATGTACTTTTTCACCATGGGTGTAGGCTGATCCCCTTCTTTGCGTGTGGCGAAGTTGACTTTTACGGCATATCTAACCACTTCATCACCTATGGGAATCACTTCAACCATGCGTTGTGCTTCCAAAAGTTCCTGGCGAGTCATTTGAGTTTCCAGCGGTTGTTCAAATACATGCTGAAGGGTGGCGATTTTCACCTCTTCCTCAAAAGTAGGATAGGTCATTTTCAGAGAAAATGTGAAACGATCCAGCTGTGCCTCGGGGAGTGGATAGGTTCCTTCTTGTTCAATAGGGTTTTGAGTCGCGAGAACAAAGAACGGCTCCTCGATTTCATAGGTTTGGTCCCCCTGGCTGACCTGGTGTTCCTGCATGGCCTGCAAGAGAGCGGATTGAGTTTTTGGGGGAGTTCGGTTTATCTCATCTGCCAGGAGAATATTACAGAATACGGGTCCCTTTACGAATTTAAAGCTTTTGGTGCCGCGTTGAGGATCTTCCTGGATTAAATCAATCCCAGTGATATCTGATGGCATTAAATCGGGAGTGAATTGGACGCGGTTATACTTTCCTCCGATGACCTTGGCCAGGGAGTGTACCATCAAGGTCTTGGCAAGGCCCGGTACGCCGATGAGTAAAGCGTGTCCGCGAGTGAGTAATACCACTAACAATGCATCCAGGATCTGGTCCTGTCCTATGATCACCCTTCTCAATTCGTTGCGTGCTTTAGCTAGCTTTTCTTGAAGTAAATCAACCTGACTCATAGCGCTCCTCTATGCAAAGGCCAACATTGTATCTCATCACCGGCAGGTCGGGAAGAGTTCTATTTTCCTGGCTTTTGGAGTGTATTGAAGTAGAGCGCGGTAGAATCTGGGAGCCGTGAGCGAAGGGTATTATATGCCTGGGTTAATTGCTGTGGTGACGTGCGCGCACTAAAGTGAGTGAGAACCAGGTTTTGGATTCCAAAAAAACTCTCCACCGATTCTAAAAGATCCTCAAAATGAATATGGCCGTAGGTAAACGCTTTCTCTCTTAAGCCGCTTTCAAAGAAAGTAGTCTCAACTATGACTGTTTCAAAACTTGAAAGATCCTGGTGCTGCAATAGAGTCTTATTGGAATCACCTGAGTAAAAGAGAAGGGGATAGAGTCGGGATTCTTCAATTTCCACTTTCTCTTTGCGCAACTGTTTGATCGCCCTGGGACTGGAACCTTGAAATTCATGCTTGAGATGGGTTCGTCTTTCCAGAATTTGAAGGCAGTAGGATGGTTGGCGGTGTTCAACCCGATGGGCTCTTAAAATCTTATTGTTGCCTAATTCAAGATCTACGTCATGCTCGAAGGAATTCCATTGAACCGTCCATCCCCTGGAATCATTGAGGAATTCTTGCGCGGTTCGAATTCTCTCAAAAAAGGGAAATACCCAGCCGGGTCCATAGACTTGCAGGGGTGGGCGATGGAGGAATTCGTTGCGCGAAAGCACCTGGAACAGGGCTCCAAAATGATCCATATGGGCATGAGATAGAATCACGCTGCGTAAATCAGAATAGCAGGGATGATAAATTCCGCAATCGAGGAGAATTTTCCAGGACTTGAAGTAATAAAAGGAATAATCTCCAGCAACGGAAAGAGTTTTGAGGCCGTAAAGTTCTGGATAAAAATTAGGTCTCATCAGTGAATTGAGCGAGAAGGCGTTCTTTAATTTCCTCCAGGTTAGCGGTTCCCTGCCATTGGAGTTCCCTGGCCTGTAAGACTATATCCTCGAGACCACGGCAAGGTTTAAACCCCCAGGCAATCAATTCTTGACCAGATATTCTTGGTGGAGGATTTGTCAGGTTATCCAGTTCCCGCATGCCATATTCGGCGGAGTAGACTTCATACAGGAATCTACAATCCTTACCCGTAGCCGAGTTAAGAATTTTCTCTTGAATACTATGAGGGTAGGGTGTGGTATCGCGGCAACACAGGGAGCAAAGATTGGCCAGGAGGGTTCTGGTTCTCCTGGGTGAAGGAATATGGTAAGCACGAAGAATTCCCTCAAGATTTCGTAATGCACCTGGTGAGGGTTGAAAATTGACTCCCGCCAGCCACGGGGTAAGCAGGGTGGGAAAAACAAGTTCCACCGAAAAATCTACGGGCAGGGATGCATTTTCTGGAATCGGGTTAGCTTTTTTTGGAAGGAATGGCTTCAGCTTTGGAAATGCCGCATCCAGCAGGTTCAGTCTCAAGTAATCCCCAAAGGCAGACTTTAAATCTACCACCATTGTTTTAAGAAACTCCTCCTGGATTCGATCCGGTGAAACAGTGGGAATCCACTCTCTGCCATATCTCAAGATCACGTCTTTTAAGGAGTCTTCAAGGTGGAATCCTTTCTGGTGGACAAATCGGATTGCTCTTAGGATTCTCAAGGGGTCTTCAGACATTCTATCCTCAGCATTTCCCACTGCCCTGAGAGTTCTTGTTTTAAGATCCGTTTGCCCTTCAAATGAATCTATGAGATTCCAGCCGATTCCATCCTGCTTTTGGAAAAAGCGCACAAATAAAGCATTTACTGTAAAATCCCTTCTTTTGGCATCCTCAAAGGCTGTGATTCCTGAAGATTCAACTTCAAACTGAGAGTGTCCAATTCCTGTAGACCTCTCCTTACGGGCCAGGGCAAGATCCATCTCAATGGCGCGGTCACGAAATTGGATCTTATATACGGGAAAGCTTTTGCCCACCTTAAAGAAGGCATTGATCTGCCCCTTGTCTTTCAGTATCGCGAGAGACCTGGAAAGCTCTTCTTCAGTACTCTGCTCCACCATCAAGTCATAATCGTTATTGGAAGTGTCCAGGTTTAGCAGGACATCGCGGACCAGGCCGCCGACGAGGTATAGGTTGGATTCGGCTGGATGAATTTCCAGAAAATCTTGCGCGAAGCGAGTTAGAGAAGGTTGGTTATAGATCCACTGATGTAGAATTCTCATCGGAAACAATCACAAACAAGGGGGCAAAGTATAGCATGTTGGCAGGGGATGGAGAGAATGTGCCGATGAGTTCATGGTGAAGAGCCTGCCATACCCTTCAGGTTTGGGATAGGCAGTCCAAATCAGAGACTTTCTGGTTATACTGGACTCTTGGAGAAAGATAGGGCGGCTCAGAGTCCAGAAATTGTGTCCTTCGATGAGTGGAAAATGACGATTGAACCAGTTTGTGTTAAGTGTGGGAAGCCACAAGATTTAAAAACGGTCGAACTTCTCATTCGCTGCCCCTATTGCAAAGACTTTTTTAAACCTCTGGCGAAACTGATTTTTCTTCATGAGGAAGAGTTGAACAGGCTTGTTGCATTGCGGCCTGGAAAATTTTTCTTTGATCATCCTTTTACCAAGCGGATCTTGTTTGTTCTCCTCCTTCTGCTGGTTTTACTTTCCTCGTATTGGCTGAGAATTATCGGTATTGCTGGAATCCTTGCCCTACTAGCCTTTAATCGGTACATGCTCAGGCATATTACTACCCAGAAAATACAGGAATTGGAGAAGTCTATAGAGGAGTTGAACAGAGAATATCAAAGACTCTACCCCGAGGTAGAGAGCGAATTATGATCGTATACCTGGTTGGGGCGCTAGTACTCTTAATTTTGGCGGCAGGTTTTCTCCTGGCATCTACCCCCTCAATGACTGGGGGTAATTCAACGGAGCTTGATGTCGATCCTGACGAGGAGTCCGAGTCCGCGTTGACTTACACCGAAGCGCTTTCGAGACCACGCAGGACAGTGGAATTTGAAACCCACCCATTGGAACAAATCAAGATGCTCTCAACAAAACTTTCCCAATATGAAGAATCCGCTCTGAGGCAGATAGAGGACCCCGAACTTAGTATGAAGTTTCAGGAATCAATTAAAGAGATTGGGAAAGATCTTGGAGCCCTGGACCCTGAATCTATTGTTACGGCTCTTGTTCAGTTTCCTCCAGTTCAAAATAGTTACCATTTTACGGTCGATCCAGAGTTCATTGGCTTCTTGGAGACCATTTCTGACCTGCTATATGCACTTCCCAGTAATCCCAGGGGTGTTTTTCATCTTGAACACTACGCACGCGCTCTACGTAAATCCGAGTCAGATCTAAGGGAAACGATTCACGAGTATCACATCCTCAGAAAGATTCAACTAACACAGGAATTGACCAACGATCTTGTTTCCAATGATGTAAAGATTTTATCCAGCCTGGAACTTTGTGAAACGGAACTGGAAAAGTTCTTTGAATTCTTCTTTGCGCTTAAGGCTTTTCTTACTCTTGAGCCGGTTATTGCTGTGCGGCTTGAAGAAACCTGTATGGAGCTTGACCAGGTTTTATCGATTCTTCATGAGGTTAAAGTTTTGCACACAAAGGAGCATATCCAGAATCTCCATAGACTACAAAAGTCCCTTCTTCCGAAACTTCGATCGTTTTGCACCCATTATCAACGGCTTTTGGGAGGCATTCTTGTTGGTCTTGAAATTATGTGTGAGAGCAATTTACGGGATCTTGTTAACCAGGCGGAATTGTTGGAAGGAAACAAACATCTCATTGAAGAAGAGCTCATTCCTACTACGGAATCCTTTGCCATTGGGCACGGTACGATGGAGTCGGATTTCCACAAGTATTTTCAAAAATTGATGGCCATACCCACTAAGGGGGGGCAGCCAGAGGCTGTTTCTGTGGGAACTATTGAAAGCTCCATAGCCTATTTTGAACAGCGTGGTGCGGATTTGCGCTCAATGGTAAATTCTAAACCCGTTAAAGCGGTTTACAATATATTTTCTGGAATTCTTGGTCGTATTAAGCGTCACTCATGAGCCCGATCGCCGAAGGTCAGAATTCTTCCTTTTCCCCTATTCGTGGACAGAGCGTGATGCTAATTTCTTCCCGTGCGGATTATGGAGGTGGGCCCGAACAGCTTTTTCAAATCGCGAGCTCTCTCATGAGAGATTATAGGATGAGTGTAGCCTGCCCTCGAAATGAGCCCTATTTTCCCCGGCTTGAATCCCTTCTAGGGTCCCAGGCCATGATTGAAATTCCCTATCGTAGGTTTTGCCTGAGAACTGTGATCAAACTATGGCGGGAAATGGGTAAGAGAAAAGTATCTCTGCTTCACTCTCACGGCAAAGGGGCGGGGATTTATTCGAGAATCTTGTCTCTGTTTAGCGGGGTATCCTGTATCCATACCTTTCATGGAATTCACACGGGAGAGTACGGGGTTATTTCCAGAGCCCTCTATCTCTTGCTGGAACGCACGCTATGCTTTTTTTCTCGTAACCTGGTTTGTGTATCCAGCTCAGAACTCAATCGAGCAAAAGAACTTAGAATAGGCTCAGATCTCAGCAGAGTTCTAATTGAAAACGGGGTTAAAATTCCCAATGATGTTCGCCCGGAGGAAAACTTTCGAGAGGAACCTCTGCAAGTGCTGAGCGTGACCAGAAATGACTTCGCCAAGAATCCCCAACTGCTCATTCCGATTGCCCGTTACTTGCGGGAGTGGGGAATGGAGAAAAAAATTGAAATTCTTGCGGTGGGAATTAAGCATGCAGAGGAGCTCAGGCAGATGGCCAGGAGTCAGGGGGTAGGCTCAATGATAAAGTGGCTCGAGCCTCAAAGAGATCTCTCCAAGTTCTATAAACAAGCTCTATGTTTTCTCTCCACTTCACGATGGGAAGGCATGCCTCTGGCTCTCTTGGAAGCGATGTCCTATGGCTGTCCAGTTGTAGCCTCCAGGGTTGTGGGAAACTGTGATTTGGTCCTAGAAGGAGAGACGGGTTTTTTCTATTCTCCAGATGACCCCGAAACAGCCGCGAAGAAAATACAGAGATTGGCTGAGGATCCCAATTGTTGGAATCATCTCTCTAAACAGTCTCTCATTCGAGTGAAAGAGAATTTTTCCTGGGAAAAAATGACCCGTGCGTATCAGGCTCTTTATGCTGAGATTTTGAACAAACAAGAGGCTTAGATCCGAACCAGGGACCGCATTAAAAAGACCCAGGCCCTCCAGTCTGAAGGATTGATTCGGATAGCGTTCCAGAGATTTCGCCTGGCCCGGGAAAAGTCTCCGCATTGAGTATGCAGTCTGCCCTTATAGTATTCAATACGACCTTCCCAAAGCCGATACAGCATCTTTTGGTCGAATTGAAGCGGGTCGAGATCCCGAATATGGTTTCGCATCATGTGCCCGAGATTATCCTGTTGCAGGTCGATTTGCCGGGACAGTTGATCCTCTTCCACATATAGGGTTGTCAAGATCTGATCGAGAAATCCGAATTCCCCTTCTTTGGCCACCCTTATCCATAAGTCAAAGTCTTCCACGGTGGCATAATTCTTGGATGGATTAAAGGGGCCGACCATTCGAAGTGCCTCTCTGGATATAAGGGTGGCGGACGTGGTCAAACAGTTTCCCCTTTTAAGAAAGAAGCGCAGCGTTCCTTCAGGGGGCATTGCGTCAGGCACCCTTCGCTCAGAGAGAACACGTTCCCCAGCCACGATTCGAGCACTATGGCCAATCCCCCTGAGATGCTGATTCTGGTCCAGAACTTTCTGTATGGTCTCAAGCTTGGTAGGTTCCCACGAATCATCACTATCCAGAAAAGCGACCCAGTCTCCCTTGGAGAGCTCAATTCCTGTATTGCGGCTACCTGCCGGCGAACCGGAGTTTTCCTGCCAGTGGTAGTGAACCCTGGGATCCTGTGCGGATAGCTCTTCCACAAGTTCACGGGTTCCATCGATGGAGCCGTTATCTACAACAATGAGTTCATAATCGTCGAAAGTCTGACGCAACACCGAATTCACAGCTCTCAAGATGATGGACTCGCGATTATAGGTCGGGATGATGACCGAAAATTTCATGCTCTTTCCAGGAGTTTAAAAATCTGCTGAGCCTCCGCCACCATGTGGTCATGAGCGTGGTACTGAACCTGGGAACGAAGCTTCGCACAACTTACCAGAGGAGGCTGCTGCGGTACGCTATGATCATCTGAATTCACTTCGATGGGAATTTCGCGCCCGTAGCTCTGAAGGTAGGCCGATTTTATCCTGCTAGCTACCTCAAGCATGCTAAGGCAGACCCCACTACCTAAATTGAAGACTTCAAAGAGCTCGGGACTGGATCTTTTAAGAAGGCTCTCTACGACTGTACAGACATCTCCCATCCAGATGAAATCTCTCTGGGACAGTCCATTTGATTGGAGCTGAATTTTTTGTTTTTCAAAAGCCATTTTGGTGAGGTCATTATGAACCAGATACCACTTTGTGGAGTCAATTTGTTTAGGAGCACCGTATCCGTTAGTGATTCTTAACACAGTAGAAGGAATAGAATTTGAGCGGGCAAACTGGGAAAGGTAGATTTCGCCGAAATAGTGAGTAGTTCCATAATCTCTTATCGGGGCGGGGTGTAATTCCTCGTGAATTTCACCACTGGTGCGGCCATAAACGTGGAAAGTACTGAAGTAGATAATTCTTCTAATCGAACAAGAGCACAGAACTTCAGCGAGGTTTCGAGTGCCAAGCGAATTCACCAACAAGGCATCCTCGGGATAGCCAGGGAGAAACTGGTCATTTGAACTTCCGGCATGGATGCACACATCATAGGGGTCTCTGGAACTAAGGGCCTCTTTAAGTCCAGCAAGATCTCTAAGGTCAGCTTGAATGACGGGCACACCAGGGGGTAGAGAGCTATCCGAATTTCGTCGTGACAGCACCTCAACCTCATGGGAGCGGCTGGCAAAATGTTCTGTCAGCCAGGAGCCAAAATAGCCCAGTCCACCGGTAATGAGGATTCTCATGGCTCCGTCCAGTCAAAGGGAATGGATTCCAAAGGCTGGTTAATGGACTCCCCGGGATCATGTTCAATGCTGGCCAGATTTAAGATGAGTGCAGTCTTTTGGCTCAAACCATGGAAGCCAACCCATACCCCCGGGGGAATTGTCAGGCGGGCGTAATGTCCATAACCTACCACCATTTTCTGTGTGTGCCGGAGGGTAGGACTTTCATTTCGCTCATCCACCAGTCCGAAGAGAACTAGACCTGAAGGTACTATGAGGTTCTGTACCATTCTAAGATGCTTTCTCCACCCCTTGGTTTTACCGGGTAGGATATGGGTAAAATAAGCCTCCCCGAAGGACTCAAACCCTGGGTCGGAAGACTTCATCGCATGCCAAACATCTCCCAGGGGATTTTCGATTTGACCCAATGCAGAGAGCAAGACTCCATCAATCTCTACTGAGCCCATAAAGCATTCCTGAGTTTTGCTTTTTGAATGTAGGATTGAATTTGTGCTTGAGTGAACTTTAGCAAATCCGCTTTCTTCGTGTAAAAATGGGAATACCAGCTTCCCACGTAATCAATGACTTCCTCATAACTTAGAGTGGGATTCCAACTCAGGCGTGAAAGAGCTTTGTCACAATTGAGTTTCAATAGCCCAGCCTCGGGAAACAAGGTTTCCCCAATAGCTTCATAGGAATCCCGGGGTGGATTCCAACCCCATACCGCGGCCAGGTCCTCAAGAATATGGGAGACGGTAGCGTTCTGACCGGCAGGAGGGCCAAAGTTGAAAGACTCTCCATGTAGGTTTGGAGACTCTCTAAGAGACTGAGCGAGGCGTAGATAGCCACTCAGGGGTTCCAGTACATGCTGCCAGGGGCGGGTGGCTCCAGGGGATCTGATAATCACCGGCTTGGATTGGTTCCATGAGCGCATTGCGTCAGGAACAATTCGATCCATAGCCCAATCCCCTCCCCCGATGACATTTCCTGCCCTGGCGGTTGCAAGGCGTATGGCGGACTCTTGAAAGAATGATCTCTTGTAGGCATGGAAGATGATTTCAGCGGCGGCCTTACTCGCGCTATAGATATCCTTTCCACCGAGAGGGTCAGTCTCTTTATAACCCCAAACCCATTCAACATTCTCATAGCACTTATCACTCGTAATGAAAACTGCAGTACATTCCTGTTCGAGATCCTTCAAAGCTTCTAGTACATGGGCCGTACCCATGACATTGGTACGCAAAGTTTTGAGCGGATCCTGATGGGAAAGAGAAACGATGGCCTGCGCGGCTAAATGAAAAACAAAATCCGGCTTGATTTGAGAAACCAATTCCTTGACCCGATCCAGTTCTCCCAGGTCCAGCATAGTATGGTTAACCAGGGCTTCAAGATTCACAGCCTCAAAGAGGGAGGGATTTGTAGGAACCGTATCAGACAACCCATAAACATCGGCACCTAATTCTACTAGCCACAGAGATAGCCAGCTTCCCTTGAAGCCGGTGTTTCCGGTTACCAGGACTTTTTTATTTCGAAATACTTCAGAAAACATTTATTCTTTCCAAACTTTCCACGCGGGAGATTCCTTCCAAAGTTTCTCCAGGGTGTTTTTATCACTCATGGTATCCATACATTTCCAGAATCCCTGGTGTTTATAAACCTTCATCTCATTATCGTGAGCAATTTGCTCGAAGGGTTCCCTCTCCAGTATCAGGCCGGGGTCTTTGCTAAGATATTTAAAAACACCAGGTTCCATCACCATGAATCCACCATTAATCCACTTACCATCTCCCTTTGGCTTTTCCCAGAAATGCTTTACCAGCCCATCTGAATCAATCTCAAGGGCTCCAAATCTTCCCTCAGGCATGACTGAAGTGATCGTCACCAATTTAGAATGGGAACGGTGATATTCCAATAGTTTTCCCATGTCGACATTGGCAACGCCATCACCGTAGGTAAGCATGAAGGTATCTGTGAGGTAGTCGCGGGCCTGGAAGAGACGGCTTCCAGTCATATTAAAAGTCCCGGTTTCCAGAAGAGTTACTTTCCAGGGCTCAGATCGGTTTTGTAGGGTAGTCATGGAATTTGTGGCCAGATCGATACTGAAATCTCCGCTCTCTAGAAAATAGTTCGCGAAATATTCCTTTATAATGCGGCCTTTATAGCCAAGTAGGATGACGAACTCCGTGATACCGTAGTGAGAATAAATCTTGAGAATGTGCCAGAGAATCGGTCGGTCCCCGATTTCAACCATGGGTTTGGGTCGAACCTGGGTTTCCTCTCCCAGTCGTGTACCCATTCCACCCGCTAAAATTACAGCCTTCACAGTCCCCCCTTATCTTTCGACTCGCCTAAAAGGTTCCTTCTCAATTGAAAAATATCGCACCGAGGAATCTTAACTTCTCCAGCTTTGGCCTACAACCCTGCCCTAATTTATGCCTAAACATATTTAGTTTGTACGGATTCCCGGCCCAACCTGGAGCCTGTCGATTTCTTTGCTAATCTGCGATGAGCTTATTTTGGTCATGAACTTGAAAACAGGCAGAACGCCAGATCTTCGGCTTAGAAAAAAGGCCGGAAAGTATGGAATTGAGCATGTACGGGGAGTCGTGTTCTTTCCCTGAAGAATCGCCATGTGCTATAAACTCCTTCAAGACAGGCCTGAATTGTCATTATGATTGCGTAAACCATCGAGATCATCCCCTCTTCCAAGAAGAGGAAATGGTGACTCTTGATGAATCAAGGGAGGTACTTTTCGTGCGTCGAACCGTGAGCTTGATTACAGGTGGTGCCGGCTTTCTTGGCTCCCATCTATGCGATGCCCTGATCAAGCGTGGGCATGAAGTTTTATGTGTGGATAATTTTTTCACAGGAAGAAGAGAAAACCTGATCTCTCTTCTGGACCATCCCTATTTTGAAATCAAACGTCATGACATCACCTTTCCTTTACATGTCGAGGTGAATGAAATTTATAATCTTGCCTGTCCAGCCAGCCCGGTTCACTACCAGTTTGATCCCGTTCAAACTACGAAAACATCGGTTTCAGGAGCGATCAACATGTTGGGATTGGCCAAGCGCCTGGGAATTAAAATTCTTCAGGCTTCTACTTCGGAGGTATATGGGGACCCAGAGGTCCATCCGCAGCCGGAATCCTATAGGGGAAACGTAAACCCCATAGGACCCAGAGCTTGTTATGATGAAGGCAAACGTTGTGCGGAAACACTCTTCTTTGATTATTACCGTCAGCATGACTTGAGAATAAAGGTGGTCAGAATCTTTAACACCTTCGGTCCCAGAATGCTGGCAGAGGATGGTCGCGTAGTTTCCAATTTCATCGTTCAGGCCCTCAACGACCAGGACATCACAATATTTGGAGATGGCCAACAAACCAGGAGCTTTTGTTTTGTCTCTGACCTGGTAGATGGTTTGATCAAGATGATGAATTCTGATGATGGATTCACGGGGCCATTAAACCTGGGTAACCCCCATGAGGTAACTATTATTGAATTGGCAGAGATGATCTTGAAAATGACCGCTTCAAAGAGCAAATTGATTTTTCAGCCCCTTCCCATTGATGACCCCTTAAGGCGCAGACCTGATATTCAGTTAGCAAGTAAAAAGCTGGGCTGGAATCCATCAACCTCACTTGAAGAGGGGCTTTGTAGAACCATAGAGTACTTTCGTAAAACACTGGATGAGCAAAATGGGACTGAAACAAAAGCTTAGAAATTTGGAAAGATCCATAGGCTCCTGGGTGACAATTGGACATCCGGACGTGATTGAAATCATGGCAACAGCGGGTTTTGATTGGCTTACCCTTGATATGGAACATACCGGAATGAGCCTTGAAACTGCCCGGACCCTGCTCTCCGTGATGAAATCAAGGGGAGTTCAGGGCCTGATTCGTGTGGCTGGAAACGATGAAATTATCATCAAGCAAAGTCTTGATATCGGTGCGGACGGGGTAATTGTTCCCAATCTTAAGAGCAAGGAAGAGGCCCTTCGGGCAGCCTCATTTGTACAGTATCCCCCAAAGGGAAGACGCGGAGTGGGGCTTTATCGCGCACAAAATTTTGGGTTGGGTTTTGAAGAGTACATTCAGTCTCTTGAGGAGGAGATCGTTTTGATTGGGCAAATTGAGCACATAGATGCGGTCAATTCCATCGACGAAATTCTATCAGTGGATGCCATCGATGGGTTTATTATTGGTCCGTACGACCTTTCGGGCTCCCTTGGGTATCCAGGTGAGTTTCATCGAAAGGAAGTGAAAGAAGCATTAGCTCGAGTACTTCAAGCATGTACTGAGGCAAAAAGAGCACTGGGGTTTCATTCGGTGCCGCCGGACCCTTCTCAACTGACGGAAAAATTCCAGGAGGGTTATAATTTCGCCGCTTACAGCACGGATTTCTTTTTCCTTGGAGAAAAGGCTAGAAAGGATATGGAATGGATTCAGACCCATCTTCCCTGAATATAGTAGCAATGATCCCGGCAAGAATGGGATCTTCCCGCTTCCCGGGAAAGCCTATGGCTAAAATTCATGGGATTCCCATGATTGGTCATGTTTATGAGCGGACAAAGATGGCTTCCCATTTGACCCAGACATGGGTAGCTACTTGTGATGGGGTAATCGCGGAATATATCGAGAGTATCGGAGGTCAGGCGGTAATGACCGGAGACCATCATGAACGTTGTTCTGATCGGTGCGCCGAAGGAATGTTGAAAGTAGAAGAGTTAACTTCCAGAAAAATTGATATTTTAGTAATGGTTCAAGGGGATGAGCCGCTTGTCAGGCCGGAGATGATTAATGAATCGCTGAATCCCCTGTTCGAGGACCCATCCATTCAAATCACAAATCTGTCGGGTAAAATTGAATCCAGGGAAGAATTTGAGGATCCAAATTGTGTGAAGGTTGTGGTTGATAGCAGGGGGTTTGCCCTTTACTTTTCACGAGAACCCATCCCCTCCAAGAAAAAATTTGACGGTACCATCCAGGCTTTAAAACAAGTTGCGATCATCCCTTTTCGAAGAGATTATCTTCTGGAATATAACCATATGGAACCCACCGAGCTAGAGATCATAGAATCAGTAGACATGCTGCGAATTTTAGAGAGGGGAGGGAGTGTAAAGATGGTTCCCACACAATACAATACCCAGGCAGTGGACACCCCGGCGGATCTTGCTCGCGTAGAGGCTTGTATTAGTTCCGATGATTTATTCTCGCGTTATAGAAGCAAATACTAGGATCAGGTGGGCTCCCCATGAAAGAAGAAGAAATTCGACCTCAGGATATTTTTGATGAATATCTACGTCTTTGTGAGATTGATAGCAGGGAGTATTTTTCCCAGGCCTCAGCGATAAAGATTCCTTGTCCGGCATGTGGCGCAAATGGAGCGCATTCTTTTGAGAAGAAGGGATTTTCTTACGAAGTCTGCCCAGACTGTGACACTCTTTTTGCAAGTCCAAGGCCTCCCTTTGAAGCATTCATGAGTTACTATCGGGACTCACCATCAACCAGGTATTGGGCGGAAGTTTTCTATCCGGTTACCGCTGAGGCCAGGAAAGAAAAACTCTGGAAACCTAAGGCACATCTGATTAAAGACTTCCTAAACTCTTTCCCGGCCCGTGAGGTGATTTTAGATATCGGAGGAGGATTCGGCGTTTTCGCTGAAGTCGCTACCGAGATTATAAAAGTTCCCGTGGCCGTCATTGAGCCTTCTGTACATTTGGCGCAGTCCTGTAGAGAAAAGGGATTTGAAGTCATTGAAAAGCCCCTTGAAGAAGTATGCATATCTGAAGTCCCGCAAGGGCCGCGTTGTTTTGTTAGCTTTGAACTCTTTGAGCATCTCCATGATCCACGCCGTTTTTTAAAGAGTCTTCATGGGCTTATGGAACCAGGGGATTGCCTCGTGATGACCACCCTTAGTGCTGCGGGGCTTGATATTTTGGTTTTGTGGGAAAGGGCTAAGGCTGTTTTCCCACCCCATCATTTGAACTTTTTTACTCCTGACTCCATCAGGGGATTGATGCGGGAAATAGGATTTGTGCAAGTGGATGTGCAGACACCAGGTAAGCTCGATTTGAGCATCTTGCAGAATCATTTGCACGAGATAGAGGATCGATTTTGGAGTTTTTACCTGAGCCGGGCAAGTGAGCAATCTCTTGATAGAATGCAGGAAATTCTAGTTCAAGAAAAAATGAGTTCCCATATGATGATTTTTGGTGCAAAGGAATAGGGAGGATCATGCGAGTCATAGAAGAAGTGGGGGCAGAAGACTACCGCGTTCATACCCAGATCAAAAGTGGAATTTTGGAAATAGCTGCTTCATTGAAGGACTCAGGGAGAAGGCTGCGTTCTGGGTGCCCAGCTTGTTTAGATTCTAATTATGGATATAGATTTTCGATGATAGGATTTCATTATGTAGCTTGCGAGACCTGCGACACACTCTATGTTCAAAACCCACTTGATCAGGATTCGTTTCAGGACTATGCAAGTCGAGTACAGTCTCTCTATTCCCTGCCTGGAAGCCTCGACGAGCTTCGGACGAGTTCCCAAAGACGGAGCTTTTCTTTTGAGGTAGGCTTAAACCGTTTATTTGAGCGCAATCGTTCGAGGACGATTGGCTATGACGGAAGATCTTCCATGCTTGCAAAGGGTCTCGCAAAACAGCTTCCGGAGTTTGAGTTTCAAGCCTATTCTGGTGAGGAAAACCAAGAATTTGATCTCTTGATTGTGGATAATTTGATTGGCACCTTTTTTGATCCACGTGATTATCTTGGGAAAGTTCAGAAGAGTCTTAAAAGCGACGGATATCTCTACTTAACCTCCAGATTAGGAAGTGGTGTGGATATTCTCTTTCTCGGAGGAAACAGCAACATTATCCCTACTGAAAATCTCAATCTCTTTACCCGTGAAGGTATCCTGGCGCTTCTCTCTAACGGATTTCGCATTAAAGAATTAAGCACTCCGGGTACTCTTGATGTTCAAATGATGCTGGAATCACAAGCAGAGAACTTTTCTCCCTTTCTGGCCTATCTAAAAAAGCACCGCAAAGATGAGATTGAAGAAAACTTTCAAGAATTTGTTCAGAAGAATCTCTTGAGTTCATACTTGGTTCTGGTAGCACAGAAGGAGGATTCCCGATGAAGATTGAAGAGTTTACGCGCGACTATATCCGCAGGCTTAGTGCTCTTCTTGAGCAGGTAGATCCACAGACCATCGCCAAGATTATCCAAGAGCTTGAGAAGACGGTGAATCGGAGTTCGCGCATCTACGTCATTGGAAATGGGGGAAGTTCAGCAACCGCATCTCATATGGTTAACGATTGGGGTGCGGGCCTCAGGAGAAGGGAAATTATCAATTTTGATATCACTTCGCTGGCCGATAATACGCCCGTGTGCAGTGCCATAGCCAATGACATTGGCTATGAGAATATATTTTATATGCAGCTTAAAGGGCTCATTAAACCTGGTGACTTGATGATCGCTGTTTCCTGTAGCGGAAATTCACCCAATATTGTAAAAGCAGCCCAATATTCCCGTGAGCAGGGAGCGGTTTTAATAGGCTGTACCGGTTTTGATGGTGGCCGGTTACGAGAAATTGCGGATGTATGTTTTCATGTGGATGCCCCACGAGGTGAATATGGGCTGGTAGAGGATATGCATATGATTCTAGATCACATTGTTTATTCTTATTACACGTCCCCTGCTTTTAGTACAGAAGTTTCCAGGAGTTAAAGGTTAAGGTGAAATGATACGTTGCGGCATTTTGGGTATGGGAAAGATTGGCAAGCTGCGTGCACGTGAAATTCAGCGCAACTCAAAATCAGAGCTCATAGCGGTTTATGATATGGACCCGGAGGCACCAGGGGAATACAAGGGCTTTAGCTGTTCCAGCGTTGAGGAGTTACTCGATCAAGACTTAGATGCGGTTTTTGTCTGCACCTTCAACCATGTGAATGCTCCCTACTCAATCCAGGCTCTGAAGAGTGGAAAGCACGTATTCTGCGAAAAACCTCCAGCCAGAACCTCAGAGGAAGTACGCGGGGTGATTGAAGCTGAAAAAAACTCTGGGAAGGTTTTGAAATACGGTTTTAATCATCGCTATCATTCTTCCGTGATGGAAGCAAAAAAAATGGTGGATAATCGGCTATTCGGGAAACTTCTATGGCTTCGCGGGGTTTATGGCAAAGCTGGAGGAAATCTTTTCGCACAAAATTGGAGGAACCGCAAGGAATACTCGGGAGGGGGAATTCTGATAGACCAGGGCATTCATATGCTCGATTTAATGATGCATTTTGCCGGGGAGTTTACAGAGGTTAGATCTCTTGTACAGGCCTCTTATTGGGATGTGGAAGTTGAGGACAATGTTTTTGCCATTATGTCTACGCAGGAAAATGTCTCTGGGACCATTCATTCTTCAGCTACTCAATGGAGGCATAAGTTTTCTTTAGAGATGTGTTTTGAGGAAGGTTATATCAACTTGGATGGAATTCTGTCCTCCACCAGAAGTTACGGAGATGAAACTCTTGTGCTAGCAAGGCGTCAGTTTGAGGATTCCGCGTTCGCCTTTGGAAAACCGCGAGAAGAGAGAATTTACTTCGATACAGATGACTCTTGGAGTTTGGAACTAGATGAATTCTTAGAGGCCATTGAGGGGAAGAAGTCGGTCGAGTTCGGGAAAAGTGATGATGCGCTTCGAGTGATGCGTCTAATTGAAACGATTTATGAGCAGTCAGGATTCTATTCAGATAAATAGATTAAGTATCGCGGTTTCAACCGTTTCCTTTTCCAGCAATGCGGATCTTATGGGAGAATTGGCCCGTGACAAACACTTTGACATCCATGCGAACCCCCATGGCAGGCGACTGGATCCTGTTGAGTTTCAGAGTCTTTTAAGGGGCTGTGAGGGTGCTATTGTAGGTCTTGATCAAGTCAATGCCGATCTGCTGGAAAATTGTCCCGACCTCAGGGTGGTCTCCAAGTATGGAGTTGGGCTGGATAACATTGACTTTGAGGCTTGCCGAAAGCATGGGGTGGAGGTCTATTCCACCCAGGGAATCAATAAGACCTCGGTTGCTGAACAAACCCTGGGATTCATGCTCATGCTCTGCCGTAATCTTTCCCGCTCCGGTTGGAATCTAAAACACGGCAAATGGATAAAGGAAGGCGGAATCCAATTAAGTGGAAAATCTGTAGGTATCATCGGGGTTGGGAATATCGGTAAGGAATTGATTCGACTCTTGAAACCATTCCAATGCCGCATACTGGTGAACGATATCTTGGATCAAAATTCCTATTATCAAAGTACCGGCGTCGAAGAAGTGGGTAAGCAGCAACTTTTTGAGGAAGCGGACCTGGTTACCTTGCATGTTCCCCTGACTTCAGACACTGCGAATCTGGTCAACAAAGAAGTTTTTGAAACGATGAAGTCCTCAGCATTTCTCATAAACACCGCCCGAGGAGGGATTGTGGAAGAATCTGATTTGAAGTGGGCACTTGAGAACGCCCAGATTGGTGGGGCGGCATTGGATGTATTTGAAATAGAGCCGCCTGAAGACAGGGAGTTGATCGAACACGAAAACTTCCTATGCACTCCCCATATAGGCGGAAACGCAAAGGAAGCGGTTGCGGCAATGGGATTTGCCGCGATTGAGAACTTGAGAAATTTCTTTTCTTCAAAGGGAAGTCTGTGATTTCCGCGCTCCTGCTAGACTTTGACGGGGTTCTGATTGATTCAGACCCGGTGAAGGATGCGGCGTTTGAATATATTTTCCGGGAATATCCAAACCAATTTCAAGACTTCTTACCTTTTCATAGAGAAAACGGGGGAGTTTCCCGCTATGAAAAAATTCGTTATTTTCATGAAAAGTTACTGGGGGAATCCATTGATGAAAAGAAAGTAAACGAAGTAGCCCAGGAATTTTCTGACTATGTTCTTGAACAACTCTGTCAACCGCGCTATCTGATTGAAGACTCCTGCTCAAGATTGCCTATAATTTCAAAAATCATACCGATTCACATTGTTTCGGCATCCGATGAAATTGAACTCAAAAAAATTTGTGAGGCTCACAAAATCTCTCCTTATTTTCGTTCTATACATGGTTCACCGGGAACGAAAAGCGAAATTGTAGGAAGGGTCTTTGAGCAAAATTCATATTCGAAAAAAAACACGGTACTGGTGGGAGACAGCATCAATGACTTTCTAGCTGCAAGGGAACACGGAATCAAATTCTTTGGCTATAACAGCAGCCGATTAGAAGCCGAAAACTGTGATTATTTATCCGGATTCTCCGAGCTTTGTGAATTCTTAGAATCTAATTCCTGATTAAGCACCGACTTCCATCTTGGAAGGGCGGGATCAAGGAAAAAGAAAGAATCCCGACTTTCCTGCTCCTGACTCCAGGATAAATCTTCAAGGCTTTGGCGTAGCTCAGAAGGATTGGAGACGATTCTAAGACATGGATGGGAATCCACCACAGGCATAGGAAAGACTTCAAGGCTGTAAAAACTTAAACAGGGAACTCCCATTTGCAGGGCTTCCACCAGAACCGAGCCAGTAATTGTCGTGAAGCAGGCATCAACGCACCTGAGAAGTTCACCCAGGGGATCTTTTCGAATACTATGGTCCGGAAAGTTCTTCATGCTTAAAATAAGATCATCTATTGGATTAAAGGGATGAGCCTTTATCCAGATCTGCTTCCACCCTGCTTCAGGTAGGTTAGCCTCACATAGAAACCGTAGAAGAACCTCCGTTTCTCTTAGATCAAAGGATGTTGTGACAAGCAAAATCGAATCATCATTGTGGGCTCTCACACATGCAGTTCCGTCAATTAAATAGAGGTACCTCTGTGCTTCTATCTCTACTATTTTCTCAGGTTCTACCCCCTGGTCTAGGAAAGTTTCGACCGCGTTCGGACTGTTAGCTAAGATCTGGTCCGGAAGTTGAATATTTTCTTGATCGCGAGGATCTTGGAAATAATTTAGTTTCAAGGAGCTGATTGTGGAATGAATGACTCCCTCAGTTCGAATTTTTCTCTTCTTGGCCTCAAAGAGAAGCACTTGTTCCCAGGGCTGATTCTCCATAAGGTAATAGAGAACCTCCAGGTCAGGATTAGAGTCCAAAAATTCTTGAATTTGCCTTTGCCGAATTAGAAGGTCTAAGAGATGAAAACAAAGAGATTCACGCATAGAATTCTCCGAGAAAGCTCCAAAATCAATCCCTTCAATCTGAAGGACTTCAGGAATAGTCCAGATTCTTGAGAACTCACGATGCAGGGATAGAAACCTCCTACATAGTCCGGGTAAGTCAGACAGCTTTAGGTGCTGGTCCAGAAGTTGGAAATTAGAGCTGGTAACACCTTCAAGTGTATTTAGTGCCTTGGAATAATTTTGGGTCGTGCCAACATAGAATAGAACCCAGCAACAACCACTGTCTTCGAACAGTGGGGATACTTCCTCAAAGTACTTATCTTTGATTTTTCCATTTTCAATAGAAAAATTGGGAAAGTAGGTAATCACAGCTTTCTTTACTCCGGTAGGTTTCCTGGGAAACGGAAGTCTCGAAACCATCAGGCGTTTAAGAACATGATGAAGGCACGTCCCCAGGGCTGATTGGGATAGAAAATTAGTAAAAAAGGTTGATTTAGAGGGATCGGGAACTAGCTGTGTGACTCTAAGAGGAATTTTTATTTGAGAACAAAGCATTGAAATTGCCTGAGTCCAACGTGAATCAGAAGTACAGAGCAAAATCGTTTGAGGGTGTTCAGCATCAATCCAACGCTTAAGAGCGAGCAATTTCAAAATTTCGTAGACGAAGTTCGACTTAAAGGGTGCTGTTTCAAACAAGGAACAGCACCACCAATAGGAAAGGCCCTCTTCCATCTGTAGCACCTGATGAAGTGAGAGACCATCTTTCAGGTTTGTACCGAGGTGATGAATGAGTTCGAGAAACTCTTCTCTAAGTAGTGATTTATCTCTCACCATTATATCTAAGAGCTGATCTGAATGAGGGTACGAGCTGACAAAAGAGCCGTGTAGGTCTAATAGAAGTGAGTCAGGGGATAAGTCATCGGGCGGAGGATGGTTGTAAAGCAGAACAAGTTCTCTGTTCATTTCCGATTTTTATCGAGCCCAGATCGTACAGGGTGCCCCATCGGCACCCGACAAAAAGAGCGGAGAAATGAGAACCTCCGACAGAGTACCCGGTGCTTCCACCCTGACGAGGTTCAAGTCTTCCAGGATCAATATCGGTCTTTGATGTTTCAAAAAGGCTCGATGGGCTTCTCGTCCTACATCTCGATGAGCAAAGCTTGATAAGGAAATGGAGTCAAAACCAAAAAATCTCAATTCAGGAAACCGATTTCGCATCCAATCGGCCAGGGAGGGAAGATATCCTGGGGGGGATTCCCAGTACTCCCTGCTCTGTCGGCGAGATCCCCATCCCGTTTTAAGCAGCAGAGCTTGAATATTTGTAGGGAGAGATTCGTAGCCTGTGGAGGATAAGAGGTCATTTTCATCCAGCAGTTGTGCTGCTTGTGCAGGAATCTCTACAATTCCAACCGGTCCTGGATTCCAAAAGTCCGGTTCATAATCTGTAATTGAGGCTCCATCCGAATCAAAATGAAGGGGGCAGTCAACATGAGTACCCAGGTGGTTTGAGAACTCAATGTGCAGGGTATTACAGGAGTCGCCCTCACAAATATTTTTATCAGACCGTGATTTCAATCCCTCTCCATTTCCATAGGCGGGTGTTGAGGAATCTAAAGGGTAGGAGAGCAAATACAAAATTAGACCCCCATATTCTCAAGTTGCTTTGCCAGAAGTTCAACTTCTAATGAGGGTAGGGTGGGGACATTGACCCCTTGTGAGGCGATTCTTTGGCTTACTTCATTGGAAAAGGTGTATTTGGCATACAGATCCTGGGAGCTCAGAGGAAAGAAAAAGGGACGTAAATCAACATGCTCTGCCTGAAATTTTTCCACGAATTCATCGCGTCTGCCATTCGTGACCAACATGCATACCAGCCAGGTAATCTTTTCCCTGCCCACTAAGTCATTTCGCTGAAACTTAAGATAATCGTAGGGTTCAAACAGGCATCTATAATCGGCTTCAAGTTTCCTACGGCGTTCGTGTATAACCTCAATCCTCTCCAGTTGAGCACAGCCTATCGCAGCCTGCAGATTTGTGATCCGGGCATTAAAACCGATGACTTCATGCCAGTAACGTTTAGATTTACTCATTCCATGATCTCGAAAGAGTCTCAATCGATCATCCAGGTTTGAGTCATTGGTGATACACATACCCCCTTCCCCGGTAGTGATGACCTTATTGCCAAAAAATGAAAAGCATCCAATATCACCAATGCTGCCGACCTTCTGACCTTTGTATTTCGCGCCATGAGCCTGTGCGGCATCTTCAATAACATAGAGATTATTTTGTCTGGCTATCTCCATTATGGGGTCCATATCACATGGCTGCCCAAAAATATGTACAGGTATGACGGCCCGGGTACGATCTGTGATCGCGCTGGAAAACTGCTCGGGACTCATGCACCAGCTTTCTTCCTCAATATCTACGATAACAGGAATCGCTCCAGCATGTAGAACCGTATTGATGGTAGCGGCGAAAGTTAAATCTGGAACGATAACTTCATCACCGGGCCCAATATTGAGGGAAGCTAAGGCCAGTTGAAGGGCCAAAGTTCCATTCGCCATCGCAACCCCAAATTCAGCATCACAATACCGCGAAAACTCCGACTCAAACCTGGTTATGTATTGGCCGGAGCTTGAGATCCAGGTAGACAGCAAAGCATCAGTAAGATATTTCAATTCATTACCAAGGAGCAGATCTGGCTTGGTTACGGGGATATGAACACGGCTCTGGTACTCGAAAAAATCTACAACACGGCCCCCGGGGTCTAGCAGCGGATAGATACGAATCATGTCGGTAGTGCGGCTGATAAGTTGTTCGTAGCTTTCCCCTACCCGGCCATACACATATTCCTTCTGGAGGTGTTTTCCCACCGGATCTGTGAGAGGGCATTGGTCCATGACCAGCCTGCGCAGGTCACCGTCAGTAATTACGCCGCAAAGGCGGGAGAGATCATCGACTACAAACGCGGTTCCAAGACCATTGTTATCAATGAGGCGTAAAACGCATAAGAGAGAATCCTGTTCATTACACAAAAGACTCTCAAGCATAAAACTCTTCCCTTACAAGATCATAACTGAATCGAAGGTCCTGGATTTCTCCGTAAACCTCAAGAGTACAAGTCTTTCCTTTTAAGCCATGTTGCTTCAGTAGGGCAAACATTTCACTATTTCGGTTCAAGGGACCATTGGTGTCATGCAGCCCATCATTATCGCTCAGGTGTAGGTAATCGCTCTGTTCCATCATTTGATGAAACTGCTCTTCAAAAGGCAGGCAGAGGGAGCGGCAGCTCACTTTCAAATGGGCCACATCAAGAAGAAGTTTGAAATCCAGATCTTCCCGCAGCTCCTGGTAATTCTCGAAATTCAGGAGCATGAAAGGAATATCCCGGCCAAAGGTCTTGGCATTTGTTGAGGAATGAACATTGTTTTCGATGTAAAGTTCAACGCCTTGAGATTCCCCTTGAAGCTCCTTTACTCTTTGAATGAAGCGCTGTCTTGCCTCCTCTGTGGAGTTTAAAGATGTATGGCTGATTCGTTTACCGATCTCAGCAGCCCTGATATCCATGAAAAAGCCAGCATGAAAACCAAACTTTTTGGAACCAAGTAGTTTACACAGTCGCAGAGCATTTCTAATTAAGTCCATACTCTGCGTAGAAACCGCCTCATCGTCCGAGGCAAGATTCAGTACAAAAGGCGTTTGTGGGGGAGGAAAATAATTGTGGGGCCGGTATTCAAGGTTTCGTGACTGCTTAAGCTCAAGCAGGTCCCGTTCCATATCCTCATAGGGCTTGGTGCCCCCCGAGAGTTCAATTGCGCAAAAGCCGGCATCAGATAGTGTTCGTACAGAGTCGGCAATCGTCTCGGAACGGACACAAGAACTAGAAACGTATATAGAAGAAGATTCCTTCATAAAATTGGGTTCTAGCTCCTATGGAACAATGGGTTCGAACGGATGCATGTAGTGTATCATGAAGCCCTTCTTTAATCTCTTAGAAAGCCTTATGGAAGTCCTCGCAATTATTCCCGCCAGATCAGGCTCTAAAGGTGTTCCGGGTAAAAATATCCGGGAGCTGGGTGGCTATCCCCTTTTGGCTTATTCAGTCGCCGCGGCCGTACTCTCCAGTCGAATCACCAGGGTCCTGGTTTCGACTGATGATGCTCAGATTGCTGAAATCGGAAAAAAATTTGGGGCGGAAGCGCCTTTTTTGCGTCCCCTGGAGTTCTCCCTTGACCGCTCCTCTGATCTGGAGTGGGTCGAACACGCCCTCCTCTGGCTCAGGGAACATGAAGGCAGACTACCAGAATACATGGTTAACTTGAGACCCACTACCCCGCTGCGCGATCCTGAGATCATGGACAGGGCTATCGAAGATTTTGAAGGCAGGCCCGATGCCACGTCACTAAGATCTGCTCACGAAGCTGCGGAGTCCCCCTTTAAGTGGTTTTCTCGGGATCCCGAAGGAATTTTTGGCCCCCTGGTGCCGGGGGAAAATTATTCAGAGATTCCCAGGCAGCTCTGTCCGAAGGCCTACATTCCTGATGGTTATGTGGATGTGATTCGTCCTGAGAGGGTAATGGAGACAAAGAATTTGTATGGGAAGAGAATCCTGGGCTTTGAATCTCCGCGATGTGTGGAGGTAGATGAGCCTGAGGATTTCGATTTACTTTCCTGGCAGGTAGAAAAACGTGGAAGTGTCCTCAGGGACTTTTTAAAGAGTTTTTGAAAAAGGGAGAAGAAAGTGGCTGCAGGATTTGAATTCCAGCTTGAACCGGTAGATGTACCGCCAGTTTCCACAAAATATAGAAAGATCCAGGGCCAGCTGCCCGTACCCGAAAGTCTCGAGATTTTGCAGATGCTGGATCGCTATGAGTCCCGCTCCATGCACGGACAAATGCCCCTGGTCTGGGATCGTGCTCAGGGGGTTCAGGTCTATGATGCCTGGGGTAACATGTGGCTCGACTTCACCAGTACTATTTTTGTGGCTAACGCCGGACACGGGAATCCAAGGATTCGTGAAGCGCTTCGCGCTGTTTTGGAAAAGCCTCTGTTTCACAGCTATACCTATGCGACAAGAGAGAGGGCTGAATTTCTAAAATTTTTAGTAGAAAACTCTCCGGATCAATTTGAGAAAGCTTATATGCTCTCTGCTGGAACAGAGGCAGTAGAGGCTTGCCTGAAGCTAATGAGAATGCATGGTAAGCAGGAGGGAAAGCGCAAAGGAGTCATCTTAACCTTTGAGGGAAACTGGCATGGAAGAACCCTTGGAGCCCAGATGCTGAGCCATAATCCAGCTCAGAAGGATTGGGTTGGTTATCATGATCCCCAAATCCATCACCTTCCCTTTCCATACCCCTGGTCCCGGGAAGCACAGGCCGACCCAGCGCTGTTTTTTCAAAGAGGATTGGATGAACTGTGTAGGAGGAAGGAATTGGATCCGGACAAGGATATTTGCGGTGTTCTTTTGGAAACATTTCAAGGATGGGGAGCGTTGTTTTATCCCGAAGAGTTCGTTAAGGAGGTGGAGAGGTTCTGCAGGGAATCTGGAGTCTTAATGGCTTTTGATGAAATGCAGGCAGGATTTGGTCGTACCGGGTCCTTGTATGGATATCAACACTATGGAGTTAAACCCGATATTCTCTGCCTTGGAAAGGGCGCCAGTTCCTCTATGCCGCTTTCCATTGTACTTTCCAGCAAAAAAATTCTGGATCTTCCAGAGGTGGGCTCGATGAGTTCCACCCATTCTGCGAATCCATGGGTCTGTGCAGCTGGAAAGGCGAACCTCGAAGAACTGCTTGAGGGTGGGCTGATTGAGAACTCCAGGGTATTGGGGGAAGTTTTTCAACAAAGACTGGGAGTAATCCAGGAAGAATTCAGTCAACAAATAGGGCTGGTTACGGGCAAGGGTTTGCTGGCAGCCTTACATTTCAGGGACTCTGGAGGAAACCCTTTGTCTGAGGCAGCAAGTAAAGTATGTGAGTTAGCCATGCAAAAAGGGCTGCTGTTAGTACATACAGGTCGTGAATCCATTAAACTTGCACCGCCCCTGTGTATAGAGCGAGAAGCCTTGGAAGAAGGAATTGAAGTGCTGCATGAATCCATTCGGGAAATTCTAGGATGAGCCAGGTAACAGCCGTTCGTCATACTGGATTAGTAGTTCGAGATCTAGAGCAATCGTTGATGTTTTACAGGGACTTTCTGGGTTTAGAGGAAGTTTCACGCAATAAGGAAACGGGAGATTACATCGAAAAACTGGTAGGAATCAAAGGGGCAGAACTTTGCTGGGTCAAACTTCGTTCTTCCAGCGGTTCATTAATCGAGCTTCTTCAATATCTCGTGCCGGCATCCAATGCGGGGAAAGTAGAAAATTCACCTTCAGATACTCTTGGCTGCTCTCATGTTGCGTTTACCGTACAGTCTCTTGAAGTTGTGATGCAGGGCCTACTACAGCGAGGGCTTTCGACTGTTAGTCCCCCTTTACCTTCACCAGATGGAAAGGTTAAGGTTTTGTATTGTCATGATCCGGATGGGATCTTGTTGGAATTGGTAGAGGAAAATCATGAGTAATGAACAACGTCTAAAGAAGGCCGCAAGCAATAAGGAACTCAAGAACACCTACGATACCGTTTGGAAGAACGATGGATTTGCGAGTTTTTTCACATTTTCCGGATTCACCCAGTTCAAATCGATCCTTGATATGCATAATTGGGAAGGTTTAGAGGTCCTTGAAATTGGGAGCGGACAAGGTGAGCTTGGGGCAATGATGATTTTTGCGGGAGCTAAAAAAGTGGATGCTGTAGACTTTAGTGAAGAAGCCACGCACATCGCACGGGAGAGCCTTAATCTGCCGGGTCTGAATTTTATTTGTGATGATTATAAGAATCTAAAGGGTTCCTATGATGTAGTCGTAATGGATGGCGTTTTAGAACATTTTGACAATCCGTTCCCTGAACTACGTTATATCACTGAAAATTTCGTAAAAAAAGACGGCTACTGCATCACCCTTTCGCCTTCTTTTCTTAATCCCAGGGGTTATGTGTGGATGACTTTACAACTGCTCTTTGATGTACCTATGTCCCTTTCAGACCTGCACTTTCTTTGTCCCTTTGATTTTGAGGATTTCTGCAAAGAACATGGTTATACCCTTGAGTATGAGAGTGCGGACCAAGATTGGGGCTGTGGAAAACGAACCATAATAGACTTTAAAAAACGGATAAAAAATGCTCTATCCGATGCCGGAATGTATCAGGAAGAGAAGGTAGATCGTTTTCTTAAATGGCTTTCCAGGGCTGTGGAGTATGAAAACTTTACCGAGTTTAGCGGCGCGAACGTGACCTATAAGATTGGAAAGGGGTAGCGCGGTGAAGTCGAACAGACCTGTCCTTGGAATCATGCAGGGCCGACTGAGCCCACGCTACGAGGGCCGTTACCAGGCATTTCCCGTACACACCTGGGAAGCGGAATTTTTCATTGCCGCTGATATGGGATTTGATTGTATTGAATTCATTATTGACGAACATAGCAGCCTGCTAAATCCTCTTTTAGATCCAGACGGAAGAACTCTTGTCTCCAGGGTCATAGAAGAAAGTGAAGTGACGGTGCGCTCCATTTGTGCCGATTGTTTCATGGAGGTTCCCTTTCATTCCAGGCATATTCAAAGGGCTAAGGCTCTTCTTACGGAAATACTCAGCGTTTCATCCCTCCTTGGGATTGTGGATGTTGTGATTCCCTGTGTAGACCAGTCTTCGTTAAAATCCGATCTGGAGCAGGAGCAATTTATAGAAGCCCTGAGCGGATTCCAGGAACAAGCCCGGGATTCAGGTGTTCGATTCAGCCTGGAGACAGACCTGGGTCCGAAAGAGTTTTCGTCCCTTTTAGATAAATTTCCTTCTGAGTTTCCAGTTTCGGTTAATTACGACATTGGGAACAGTGCCTCCCTTGGCTTCAATCCCAAAGAAGAGTTAATGGCTTATGGATCCAGGATTTCTGATGTACATATCAAGGATCGTAACCTGGGAGGAGCATCTGTCGAACTTGGTACGGGCGACGCTGACTTTAAGACCGTAGTCCTAAATCTTCAAAAGGCGGGATATGAGGGGCCCTGGATTATGCAGGCAGCCCGCGGAAACAAATATACGGAGGATATCGCCATCGTGGATTCACAAAGGGAGTGGTTTTTAAGCCTGTGGGAGGACTGCCTTCATGGGTAGAATCTGCCTTGTTTCCGGCTCTTCGCGAGGGATCGGCAAAGGAATAGCTTCGGTCCTTATTCGCGAAGGCTACACCGTATATATCACGGGTAGAAACGAGGAATGCCTGAAGCAAGCGCAGGCTGATCTGGGAATGCTCGCGCATTCAATCAAGGCAGATTTTTGTTCTTCTGATGAGATCAAAAGTGTACTGGAGCAAATCTGTGAAAATGAGGGCGGACTGGATTTGGTCGTTGCAAATGTAGGCAGCGGCAAATCCATTCCCGGTGCGGATGTATCCCTTCAGGAGTACCGCAGGGTGTTTGATCTCAATTTTTTCCCAACCGTAGATTTATGTCACCAGGCCCTGAATTACCTTCGGGAAGGGGGCCATCTTGTGTGCATTGGCTCCATAGCTGGGTCAGAGGCCCTTGGTGCCCCGGTTCCCTACGCAAGTGCCAAGAGTGCGGTCGTGTCCTTCGCGAAACAACTGGCTCCCCAGATTTCCGGCAGGGACTTGCGAGTCAATGTGGTTTCCCCAGGAAATATCATGTTTCCTGGAAGTACCTGGGATGAAAAGATGAACAAAAATGCACAAAATACACTAAATTATGTTCAATCCAATGTGCCTCTCAGAAGATTTGGTACCCCCGAAGAAATAGGAGAAGCAGTATTTTTTTTGGATCGTTGTACCTTCACTACCGGTGAAAACCTGGTTGTGGATGGCGGGCAGACCAGGGGTGTCTTATAGTGGCGGATGAGACGGTTGGAAGCCGGTTTTTGATCCATGGTGAGGTGGCACTGATAACAGGGGGAGCCGGGCTTCTTGGACCCCGTCACGCCAAGGCTTTGCTAGAAGCCGGCGCGAAAGTAGCCCTTGCTGATATTCGAGAGGATTCTCTTAGAGAAATTGTGGCAGGATTTGAATCCAGGTTTCCAAACCAGGTCATCGGCCTTGAATGTGATGTTACCCGTGAAAACGAGATCAGGGAGATGGGATCCAAAGTCGAAGCCAAATTTGGTTCTCTCCCTTCAATTCTGGTGAATAACGCGGCAATCGATCCCAAATTTGAAACTAACTCGGCTCGCTCCCCTTCCAGATTAGAGAACTTTCCCCTGGATTCCTGGAACCGGGAAATTTCAGTCGGTCTAACCGGAGCCATGCTGTGTTCCAGAGTTTTTGGATTTGAAATGGCTCGCCTTGGTAAGGGAGTTATTCTTAACATTGCCTCTGACCTCGGAATCATTGCTCCTGATCAGAGAATCTACCAGGTCCCGGGAAAAGAGGAGCAGCAGCAGCCAGTCAAACCGGTCACCTATTCTGTGATCAAACATGGATTGATAGGCCTGACCCGCTATCTCGCAACCTATTGGGGCGATAAGGGCGTAAGAGCTAATGCACTGGCCCCTGGAGGGATATTTCATGGTCACGAAGATGGCTTTGTAGACCGTTTAACAAACCTCATCCCCATGGGGAGAATGGCCAATCTAGACGAATATGAAGCGGCCATTGTGTTCCTTTGCTCAAACGCTAGCAGCTACATGAATGGTGCCGTTTTGAGTATGGACGGGGGACGTACAGCCTGGTAGTTCTGGCGGTCTGGGCGGAGCATGGAGTTTTCAAAGAACAAAACTCTGATCCCGGTCCGCATCCCGGCAGAACCAGACCCAGATTTTATTTATCTTGGGATTTGGGCTGTTCCGGAGAAGAAAGTACCGGACCCAGCAGATTTAGCTATTCTGCCTTACCACTATAGAGATAGAAACCTCCTGCGTGCGGACTATGATCTCTGTCTCTCCCTATACCAACACTGGGTCTCAAAATTAGGTACTTTGCTCAACAGGATTCACGGTGTTAGCTATCCCCTGCGAAGCTGGAAAATTCTGTTAGGACCCTGGCTATTGGGTTTTATTAACGTTCTTTGTGACCGCCACCGCTCCCTCCAAGCGGCCTTGCAGGAGAAAAGGATTGGGAAAGTAATCACCCTCTCAGAGGATTCCTTTCAAATTCCCTTAGATTATTTGGAATACGTATACCTGCTAGAAGAAGACAAATACAATCACCAGATTTATACCCAGTTACTGAGTCTTATGAATATGCCAGTGGGCTCGTTTGAGCCGCTGGCCAGAAAAGAAAATCAACTGGACCCTTCCGCGACCACCAATAGAAAGGAGGTGTTCAAAAATACCCTCAAGAGAATGGGTAATGAAATGATCTCCCTGATACCGGGTTCAAAGTACTCTCAAATCGCGATTCGCTTGATGGGGGCTCAAAACACTCTGGCTCTGTTTTATAGAAGTCGAGGAAAGCTCCGGCCGCTACTTGCGCCTTTTCTGTTCCCATCAGAAATAGATAGCGATCCAGCTCAAAGGAAAGACCTGGGGCAATCACTGGAAAGCAGTGACACTAAGAAAGATTCACATTTCTTAGATAGAGCACTGGAGACACTTATTTCTCACCATCTCCCCAGGCTGTATTTGGAGGGTTTTTCATCTTTAAGGAATACTCAGACCCAAAAGAGTGAAAATTTAATCCTTGGCGGGGGAGAAGTACATCAGGATGAAGCCTGTAAGGCATGGGTTGCTGAGAGTATTTCCAGAAATCCAGAGACAAAAATTATGGTAGGCCAACATGGGGGGTTCTACGGAACCGCGGCATTCAGTCCTCTAGAATTTCATGAACGCGACATCGCGGATTATTACCTGACGATGGGATGGCAAGAAGAGAGGACAATACCCTACTCAAATCCACTTCTCTTTTCTGCGATGAAAGGCTCAGGTCAAAACCCAATTCCGGGGAGCATACTTTTCGCGTCCAACACAGGACCACGCTATTTAAGAAGAATCTGGTCTTCCCCGGTGGCAGCATCTCTTTTGGAGTATTACCGTTCAAGGGAGAAGTTTCTCAGGGCCGTGGGAGAGGAATACAGGGACCAAATTCTTGTTCGGCTGCATCCCCGCGACCATGGATGGGGACAGAAGACTTTACTAAACGACTTACCCTGGGTGAGGTTTGATGCGGGAGAAAAGTCTTTTAAACAAAGGTTGAGTGAGACTCAAATCTGTGTTGTAGACAACAATCACACCACGCTATTGGAAAGCCTGGCTGAGGGTAAACCTACCATTCTTTACCTTGATCCGGCTTATTGGGAATTAAGAGAAGTAGCTAAACCTTACTTTGAGGATTTACGAATTCAGGGAGTATTTCACGAGAGCGCCGCCTCAGCCGGTGAATTTCTCCATGAACTCCTGAAAGAATCTAAAATCCAGCCGTGGTGGTCTTCGCAGTCGGTCCAAAAAGCAGTTTCAAATTTTCAAGACAGGTTTTGTCGCCAAGAAGAAAATTGGTCGCAAAACCTTTTAAACCAACTCGACTAAAGGAGGGCTCTCTACAAAACCTTAGTTTCCGCGCAGCTTTTTTCGGATAGGAACTTCTGTCTCAGAAACCACCTTGATTCCATCGCCCAGGCAGGCTTCCACCGTACGAATATCGGCAAGCAATCGAATCAGGTTATCAATCTCTATTGAGGCTGCCTGATCCGATCCATACATGGTTCGATCCAGGGTTATGTGACGCTCAATGGAAGTTGCGCCAAGGGCAACAGCGGTAGAGGAAACCACTCTGCCTACCTCATGCCCGCTATAACCGACATCACAGCCAAATTTGTCTCTCAAAGTTAGAATACAATTAAGATTGGCCATCTCATTTTTCATTGGATAAGTACTGTTGCATTGCATCAATTCAAAGGGACAGTTATGAGATCGAAAGACATCTACAGCCTCTGCTATTTCTTCCATGGTACTCATGCCTGTAGAAATGAAGGTATGGCGCTTGAGTTTTGCCACGGCCTTTAAGATCTCCATGTCCGTGAGCATCGCGGAGGCAATTTTGTGATAGGGCAGATCAAAGCTTGCTAAGAAATCCACGGACTGAACATCCCATGCCGACCCAAACCAGTGAATTCCCTTATCCTTACAGTAGGAGTCGATTTCCTGGTATTGTTCAATCCCAAATTCCAGTCCTTCTTTTTGAGCTCTTTGGGTTTTTCCCCAGGGGCTTTCTCGAAAGGAGGCCAACAATTCCTGTGTATACACCACATCAATGGTTCTCTTCTGAAATTTCACCGCGTCACACCCGGCCAGAACTGCTCCATCAATGAGTTTCTTACAGATAGCGAGATCCCCATTATGATTGATTCCTATTTCTGCAATCACGAAAGTCTTCTTGGACATGTCCTAACCTCCTGTATCTCCCCTTTGTTAAGAGAAGATATCCATCAATTCTCGAACCACACCTTCACCTCCGCGAGCCTTTGTGACTACGTGCGCAAGGTCAATAATTTCTGAACAGCTATCCTGGGGACAGACCCTGAGACCACAGGTTTCCATGGCTTCCAAATCGTTGATATCATTACCAATATAAAGGGTCCGTTCCGGTTTGACTCCAGATTCTTCCCAGATTTGGCGTAAAGCGTCTAATTTAGATTCTGAGCCCTGTATCACCGCAAGATTGAGCTTCTTGGCCCTAGAGCTTACAACAGGATTTGTTTCTGTAGATAAAATAACCTGTTTCTTATCCTGTTTTTTAAAATAGGATATTGCCAGCCCATCTCCTCGATTGCAAAAGACCCCTTCAGTGCCGTCTTCTAAAACCAGAACCCGGTTGTCCGTAAGGACTCCATCAAAATCATAAACAAAGAGATCAAAGTCTTCTAATCTATGCATTACTGCCCATTTTTCGCTGAACGCGCATTCTACACAGGGTAACGCTTTTAAAGCAAAGAAGGTCCGCAGCTGAAAATAGAAATGCCTGTTAAGAAGCTGAAATATTGCCCTTGAGATCGGATTTACTCAAAAGAGGGGGAGAATTTCGAAAATCAAGAAGATGACCCGCTTTACCGGCAAGGCTTCGACGGTGAGTAACCAGAATAATCAAGATCTGGGGAAGAAAGCTCTGGATGGACGTCCAAACATTAGACTCTGTTTTTGAGTCCAGGTTACTGGTGGCTTCATCAAGGATGAGCAGGTCAGGTTTGCGGGCGATGGCCCTGGCTATGGCAAGGCGCTGTTTTTGTCCGGTAGAGAGCCCCAGTCCGCTCTCGGTGATTTGAATGGAGTGAAGATCTTGCTCACAACTAGCCAGATCGTCTAATTGCGCGACTTTCAGACTTTGGAGCATCCATTCACTGGTATGTAGACTCTCGTTATGGTTTCCATATTTGAGATTCTCGAAAAGACTTCCTCCGATGAGATATGGATCTGAACTCACATAGGAGATTCTTTGTGTATATTCTCCCAATTTCCAGGACTGGTCATTAATCAGAACTTCCCCTTCCATTTTCCGATAAAGCCTCAGTATGGAATCCAGAAGGGTACTTTTCCCACATCCAGAAGGCCCTATAATTGCTAATGCTTCGCCGGAGTTTAAGGTGAGTTCAAAATTTTCAAGGATTGGGTCTTCAGTTTCTACCGGATGATCCAGTCGCTCTAGCTTCAAGCTAAGACTCTTGATGGGCTCGGAAGAAGGTTTACAAGATTCATCGACTTCCAGCAGCTCTGACCCGGGCAGTTCATTTGCTTGAATAAAGGAGGTTTGCAGGCTGCGAACCTGGCTGAAGTTTCCCGCGGCGTTTCCCATACACTGGGAAAAGCGAAAGAGAATATAGATGAAGATGATGATATTCGTTTTGTACTCAAGGTAGATAGCCAGTAAGAGAATCAAAGTGACCGTAACATATCCGAAAGAGTTGGGAGCATTAGATGCGATAGCATAGTATTTGTTGACCTTAAGAGAAAAACGGAAATACTCACTGGATTGGTGCTCCATTGCTTGTACTTCGTAGTTTTCCATGTGGAGTAACTTAATCAATTTATGATTTTGCTTCGCGCGCAGGAGGTATTGGTTCAGGGTGGCCATCCATTCAGCCCTCTTATTGCCAGAAAGGGTTGAGCGGGAGCCCACATACCTTACCAACGAGGCAACAATCACAAACATGAACAGAGCTACGATAAACAAATTTGGACTAAAAACCAGGCAGGCCACCATATAGAGAATGGCCAATCCTCCCTGAAAAATCATACTCATAAAGCTGGCAAAGAAATTTCCAGCCCTGGGGATGGCTTCGGTGAGCAGGTTGCTAAGTTGAGATTGTTCCACGTGTCCAAGTGGTGAAAATAAAGCAGCTCTAACCCAACGATTTCTCAAGAATACGGTGGTCTTTTCCCTCATCCCTTCCTGGGAATAAATACTCGTCAAAGTACAGGCTGCCCGCAGGCATACCAGTGTGAAGAGACTCACTACAAAGAAAGTGGGGAGAGTTTCATTGATTTGGATACCGGGGATATGGATCTGTTCCTGATTTCCCATCAACAAGGCTATGAGCTGCTGCATGGAGTAGGAAAGGCCAACCTCAACACCAAAAAGTACCAGGGTGGAAACAAACCAGCAAAGAACCCATATTTTCAGCCCCGCCAGGTCAAAAAGATTTCGGACCGTTGATATGGGCAAGGGATTGGACATCTCGACTCAGAAGGAAAAAAGTTCGGCGTTCCCGCGTAATCTAAAAGTCAATTTAACTCCATTCCTGGGAAAGCTGGAAAACTGGAATAGATTTCATTAGTATTCGTAAATTGTGTCAATGTCTGTGACAGGAATTTCAGAGAGCGGTGAAGTGCGATGAGCCAGGAAAATTCTCATAAAAATCGAGTTTTAATTTACGTCGATATGCGCCGTCGGGACTATACCACGGCCACCTATCTGAAGCACGAGCTGGAAAAATTAGACCTTGAGGTAAAGTTCGCGTCTCGCTATACAGTTCGTTGGATCTACCCCTATTTTCGACCCCATGTCATCATTTCCAGCCACTGCAACATGTTTGAAGGTCCGCTGCTGGATCAATGGGCAAGAGAGTGCGAAATCGTTGTAGCACCGGTTGAAGGGGCAGTTGTAGAAGATAAGGAGCTTTTCTTGTCACTGACTGAGGATGGAAAGTTTCATCCTGGTGTTCGAGTTAATGACTTCGCCCCTCGAATGACTCGATACTATAGCTGGGGAGAGAGACAAAAAAGGTGGCTTCTGGGAGAACAAGTTTTTCAAGACAATCAGGTTGTGGTTACCGGGTATCCGCGATTTGACATCAAATATCAGGGTGGAATTATTGACCGAAAGAACCTTCCCATTGGGTTTTTATCTAGTTTTGATCGTATTTCAGTATTTGATAATCGCTCCGTATTTGAGCTTGTAGATGGACAACGGCCACCTAAGAATTACTACTTTTCCAATCGAAATGTAGAGGATAGATACTGGTGCGCGGTTGCTCATATCCGCCTTCTCTTTGAGCTCTTGGATCGTTGCAAGGAGCAGGGAAGAAAGGTCTTGATTCGTCCGCATCCAAATGAAAGTCTCAGGGATTATGATTACCTGAAGAAAACCTATCCCGAAAATGTGAGCTTCTGTACCGACCCTGATATGGGACGGTTTTTAGAACAAGTCTCCTCCCTGGTGGTTCTTAACAGTACAGCGATTGTAGATGCGGTACTGCACAAGGTCCCAGTGATTTGTGTGGAGGAGCTGTTAAGAGGACGTTATCAAGAGCATTTTGACTGGCAGGAGGTACGCAAGAAGTATTTGGATCATCTGTGGCGCCCTAAATCAGATGTCGAACTGGACGAGTTGCTGGGAAAAGCACAGAGAGGTGAGTTGAAATGCCTGCCTCAGCAAGAACCCTTCGATGAGTTCATCCAGGATGTCTATAATCTACCCTCTGACCACACAGCCGCTTATTTGATTGCACAGGATGTTTTGAAGACCCTGGGGGAATCAAAAAAAGAACAGAAGCCAAGGGGAACTCTTGCCGGATTACTTCTTTTTCTTAGAATTCTTGCCAGATTGGGGCGTAATCTTGTAGATCGTGAAACCTGGAGAATCGATAGGGATTATCACCTGATGTTTCGCGAACCCCCGGCCGAAGAAACCTTTTTGTCCAATTACCGCGGGCTTTGAAAAGTAGAATTAAAGGCTGAATCCATCATCAATGACCAGGTTTTGGCCATTCATAGACATGGATTGGTCGGAGAGTAAAAAAATTATGGCTCCACTTAGGTCTTGTGGTTCAAGCATTCCCTTGGTTGAGCAGAATTGCCTATAAGCCTCCAGAAAGCTCTCCGGCTGCCCACGTAGAACTCCACCAGGACTCAGACAGTTGACCCGTATTCCAGATCCCTTAAGGTAGCGGGCGAAATAGCGGGTGAGTTGAAGAATCCCGGCTTTGGTTACAGCGTATTCAACGGGGGTGGTCATGTCCGTACCGGAATAAATTTGAAATCTCGGGGTCACGAAGCCGTATATGGAACAGAGGTTCACAATATTTCCCCCCCCCTGTTCGCGAAAGATCTTGATGGACTCTCTACAACAAAGAAAGTATCCACCAAGATGATCCTGGATATGACCATTGAAATCGTCATAGGAGATCTCTTCGGGTCCTTTTCCATAAGTGGGTGTACGGGGGTAAGCGTTATTTACGAGGGCATCCAATTTTCCAAATTCGGAGTGAATATCCAAAAGAGTCTGACTTACGCTGGTCTCAGAGCAAATATCCATACTAACTGCCGTTGCTCTACACCCGGGAAACTCTTGCTCAAGTTCAGCGGCGAAGTCCCTGGCTTTTGACTCATCCATGTCAGCAAGAATGGGGAGTCCACCCTGGCTGGCAATAGCACGGCCAAAACTCTGCCCGAGAAATCCCGCGCCTCCCGTTAGAAGAACTACCTTGTTTTGAAGAGATTTCATGAACCAAATTCCTCCCTTAGTTAAAGCGGCGGAAAACAGGTTTGATCGGTGGACCCTCAAGGAATCTTTCAACACCTGTCTCCAGGGCCTGGGCATAGATCTTAAGGCTGGCATCCAGTGCTTCACTGGTTCGCTGAAGTTCGAGGTCTCCATGCCTCAAACACAGCGCAACCCAGGGAATTAGAACACCATTGCGTACCATTTCCTGTAGAAAAAGAGTTCGAAATTTAAGGCAGGGATTGCCATCTTGTCCCCTGGTGATGTATTCCGGGCGGCAAGCGTAACCGGTGCCCTGAAAGTAATGCTCAATTCCATGAGTTCGAGCAATCTCATTCATGGAATCCTGTAGTTTCTTTCCATAGCTCCAAAGATGATCACACACCTTAAGCTCATCATAGATCTTCATGACCTCAACGAAAGCACCCAGGCTCGACATTTCAGCTCCATGGGTTGTAGACAGTAAAAAAACTCGTTCCTGGCCTTCAGACTCTATGGAACCAAGTTCCATAATCTCCCGGCACCCCGCTACTGCGGCCACTGAAAAACCATTCGCCATCCCTTTTCCAAAACAGGATAGATCAGGTTTTAGATCAAAATAATGTTGCGCTCCGCTTTTGTGAAATCGAAAACCTGTTTTCATTTCATCAAGAATGAAAACCACCCCATGCTTTTGACACAGATCTTGAAGCTGGTGGAGGAATCTTTCCTTTGGCTCCACATCCGTGACAGGCTCCAGAATTACACACGCGAGTTCATCAGGATATTCCTGGAGAAGCCGCTGAAATCCTTCAAGATCATTGTAGCCAAAGAACTTGGTTTGATCGACAATCTCCTGGGGTACTCCCCTGGGAACCTGCGTTGATCCTATAAACCAGTCATCATAAGAAAAGAATGGATGCTGTGAGCATCTCGCAATCAGCTTTCTACCCGTAAAAGCTCGTGATAGTTTTATGGCAGCAGTGGTGGCTGTAGATCCATTTTTGGTGAACTTAACCATATCAGTACTGTCAAAGTTCTCGACAAAGCACTCCGCTGCTTCGAGTTCAACCAGTGAGGGGCGAGTGAGGTTATTACCCATTTCGATCTGCTCTATTGCTGCCAAATTTACCCTCTGTTCAGAATAACCAATGGTTACGGCCAGTAAAGCCATACCATAATCAAGAAATTCATTCCCATCGGGATCATAAACATAAGCTCCCTTTGCTCTTTGCAGAATCTGCGGAGCATTGGAAGGAAACTGGTCGAAGCCTCGGCTGTAAGTGTGGGCACCACCGGGAATCACTTTCAATAATCTCTCTTGGTAGTTCATGAAAAAAAGCCTTCCTTCAAACCGTGGGCCATGATGGCTTCCACACATAGGAAATCATAAATATCATCCACTTCGAAATTTTGCCAGCGTTCACACACGAAGCCGATTGTTCTTCTGGCATAGCGGGTACGTTCTTCTCTTAAGGTACCAACTTTGGTGATATAAAGCAGTCCGTTGGGAAAAAAGTACTCTTGATCGAGCTGCTGACGCTGAAAAATAGGAGGACCTGAACCCTGCATGCGCTCCATCAATCCATTATGAAGTTCATATAGCATGGCGGGATGTTCAGAACTGGAAACAGCGCCAAGGGCAACCAGGGAATCTGCCTCGTTCTCCCTGGAAATGAGTGTACTCAGCGCGTTGTCTAAATCGTTTCTTTTTCTTAAGGGAGAAGTCGGTTCTAACAGAGTTAGATAATCAAAAAATTCACCCCTTTCTTCGAGCCAGTCTAGTGCATGTAAAATAGTATCGATCGAGGGCGAATCATCTCTTGCCAGTTCGGCGGGTCTTAAGAAGGGTACTTCGGCTCCAGCCTCCATACCCAGATCGGCTATGGTTTGATCCTCCGTGCTAAGAAGGATTCGATCCAAATATTTGCTTTGCTTTGCCTGCTCAATACTCCATTGGATTAAGGGCTTTCCCAGTAGAGAACGAATATTTTTTCCCGGAAGCCCCTTACTTCCGCCGCGGGCGGTGATAAGGCATAGGTTTCTTTTCCCTTGGAACATGGTTGGAATAACTTTTTTGGGTGAGTGAAGCCCATTCTACTAAACCTCTGCTCAAAGAGGGTTGGATCGAACCTTTATTGATCGCCTGAAAAAAAGTTAATGCAATCCAGGTTTTCAGGCACAGAGATCTAGAAAAATACTGTGCAAAGATGGCCGAGTGATTTCAAATCTATGAATTCGAACCTTAGATTTGACCATCTGCTCCAGTATTTCTTGAGGTTCAAGCTCTTCAGGATACCGTATTTCAACACGGTTACCCTGGTCATAAATCGTACAGCCATCAGGTAGATCGGGTAAGGTCCCATCAAAAGTCAGAGAAATAATGCGCGGCTCAAAGTCCCTCTTCACTTCATCGATCGTTCCATATGCCCTGGACTTTCCCTCAGCAATAAAAATCACCCGATCACAGAGATCCTCCACCTCCAGGATTTGGTGTGAGGAAAACAAAATAGAAACTCCCGCGGCCTTTCTTTCTTTTAATAGCTCAAAAACCATTTGGCGGTTGATAGGGTCCAGTCCCCGAAAAGGCTCATCCAGAATCAGGATTGGAGGATTGTGAATCAGGCTGGAGATGATCTGTACTTTTTGCTGCATTCCCGAAGAAAGGTTTTGGATTTTCTGATTTCTCAAATCCCAGAGTTCAAATCTGTTGAGAAGTTCTTTAGCCCGTTCCTTCAGTAGGGGCAGCGGTACCGAACGCAGTCGACCCAGGTAAATGATCGTGTCCCAAATCTTGGCCCTTGTATAAAGCCCCCTTTCTTCAGGCAGGTATCCAACCTCTCCCGCACGTCCTTCATGAAATGGTTTTGAACGCAAAAGTAAAGAGCCCTGGTCTGGTTCATAAATTCGAAGCAGGGTCCTGATGGTAGTGGTTTTACCGGCACCATTTCTTCCCAAAAATCCAAAAATCTCCCCCGGAAACACATCAAAGGAAAGAGAGTCTACGGCCATGAATTCACCAAAGGCTTTACTGAAGTCTTTAACTTCAATGCAGGGGGGCTTCATGACTTGCCCCACAGAAAGGATTTGATCCTGTGCTGGATTCTGAGTATTGCATGGGAAACCTTGGAAATACCCTGTGGCACATCTCTCAGACCCTTTTGATAGCCCGGATTATCAGAAGAGTGGTTGGAGAGTTCCTGTAGCAATGCCTGGAGAGCCTCCAGGCGACTCAGAGAATCCTCAATAACGCTGTCTACCCGGGAGAGATTTCTATGTTGGCGCTCCCGGTAAACGCTGAGATCTTGTTCAACTGCCTGGATATTCTCAAGTGCCCTGGAGAGTTCCCGATCGTACTTTTTAGTCGAAGCCCAGTACTCGGAGAAATCCTTAAGAACTTTTTCAGATTTCTGGCTCAGTTCACGGATACTCTCCGCCACAACAGAAAAACCTTGACCCGCCTCTCCCGCCCGATTCCCCTCTACAAACGCATTAAGGGTTAATAAATCACTCTTCTTTAAGATCTCTTCGATGGTCTCAATTTGCTCTGAAGAAAGACTTAAAAATGAACTCAATTCCACTTGTATTGAGTTCAACTGAGAGGAAGCGCTTGAACAATCGTGAGATAGCTTGTCCCAGCGAGCATCCCAATCCTTTAATTCTGGCAATTCCTTTTCCGTACCTTGCATGGAAAGGCGCAACTCTTCAAAAGTCTCCTGGAGGTTTTCGAGAAGAATTCTTTGCGCGCTCAGGTCTTCTCCCCAGTGGAAAATAGCCTCGGCTGTAAGGCGTTCTGTTTGTTCCAGGTCTTGGTGACTCTGGGTCAGTTCTGACTCCAAAGATTCCAAAGGGGCATAGACCCAGCGGCTAAGTGCCGCGTATCCAATGATTAGAGTCATAGCCAACAGGGCAGAACCTGAAAGACTTACAATCTGGTAGAGCCGATTCCATTTAGTCTTCCAGGGATCTGTAGAGAACTCGACCTGCAGGAAGCCGGTTGTAGTTTGCTCATTCATTAGCGGCCCCGTTACCACCAGGGAAGTTCCAATCACTTCCAAAAATATTTTAGGCGGCGGGTCCCTGAGGGCTGATTCAATGCCTGGCGGAAAAGATCTGGAGGAAATGCCATCCCCGCTAAATAGGGTGATTTTTGAAAACGAAGGATCTCGATCAAGTTTTCGCAGTGTGCTCACCAGGTGGTTCCACACTTTGTTCGATTCTTCTTTTAAAGATTCAATTGCCAGGGGGTCGGATAGCTCAAAGATCCATCTGACCCTCGAAAAAATGTCCTTTTGTTCTTCAATCTCAACCCGATGCAGAAATACGAAGGGCAGTAGGAGGCAAAATACTGCGCTGAAGCCTGCCGAAACAAAAAGTGCTCGGTATCGAATGGAACGGGAGCTCATAGAAAATAAGTGTAGGATCTTATTATATGCTCAAAAGCATTTGGTTTGCCCGGATTTCCGGCTAAACCAGGCATCTGTTAATTTGGTTGCCTATCTGCGATGAGCTTGTTTTGGTTATGACCCCGCAAACGGGTAACCGATTGCAAAACGGTATAGAATAGGAATGATGAAGAAGACCGTTTTAGCAAACATTGGTTTAGATCAGCTTGCCGCTGAGCACTGGAGATTAAGGCATCCGACGGGACGTGACCCCGTCCTCTACTTTGAGCGAAATCCAATCTCTGAGCCTGAAGAAGATCCTTTTGAAAGACAGTGGATTGAGGAAGTTCTAGGAGAACTCCCCTACCCGGAGGGAAGTTCTGTCTTGGATGTGGGAGCCGGTGACGGCAGAATCGCCCGAGAGCTCAGGACTCGCAATATGAAGGTAAAATGTCTGGAGCCGTCTGGAATTCAGTCTCAAAGACTGCGTGGGGAAGGATTTGAGGTTCTTGAGGAACAGTGGCTTGAAAAGGACGCTTGTCCCGAATTTGACTATATTCTTTTCTGCAGGTCTCTGGGGGTTAGCGCTTTAAAGAACAAGGATGTATATCTTGTGAGAGCTATGGAGAAATCAATCAAGTATGCAAGGTTTGGGGGAACTGTGATTTCTCCTCCCATTGAAAAGATTGTAAATCCCGGGAAACTAGAATCTCAACTCTTTCCAGGTGGAATGGTAAGGGAGTTATATACTCCCGCGATTCTCGGTTTGCTTGAGCTCGGAGTTTTTCCACAAACTCGGTTTATCAGCCAAATCCAGGTCAAGGGTTATGATTCCCTGGAACAATGTAAAGCAGAGGATTTTAAATACCTTCAGGACTCTTCCCTTCTCGATGAATACATCAGGAGCTCTTGTACTCACACACAAGGCGGATTATCCAGGGATCGGCACATGATTACCATGCTAGTGAATTGGAGTAAGTCATGAAGGACATGGAAAGGGAAGTGAAACTTTGTCTGCAAAAGCGGGAATTCTTTCTCATCCTTAATTATCTCCAGGAAAAGGGAGAATTCTTAGAGGAGCAAAGCCAGGTCAATTATTACCTCGATTCACCGGGTAGAGAACTGCTTGATAAGGGAGAAATGTTTCGTCTCAGGCTTTTGGATGAGAGCGTACTGATCACGTTGAAATACAATGTTCATGCAACCGATGGCTTCTTCGAGTGCTCTCAGGTTGAAGAGGAGTTTTGCCGCAAGGAGTTAGACTCCCCAGAGGAAATCATATCTGAGTTGAACCTGGAAGAATTCTTTCCATATCTTCCCTCAGAGCTTGTAGTGGTAGGTTCTTTGAGTAATCTCAGGCGTGTTTTTCAGTGGGGTATCTATATCTTGGAATTGGATGAAACCACCCTGCCGGGCCAAGAAATCGAGTACGAATTGGAATGTGAAACAAAGGATCCGCAGGACTTCAAGAAAGAGATCCAAAAATTATTTCAGGAATTGAACCTTGAAATGAGGCCCCAAAAGAAAACGAAATACGCGCGCTTCCTCCAATCTTTGAATGAGTTGACGACTTGATAGCCTGTGGTTTACCAGTGAAACCTGAAAGCGCCAACCAAACCGTCTAGTTCGAAGTCTACATGGGCTTCATTCAAATCGCCCTCGTTCACGGTGACATCAAAATTGCGTTTGCGGTAACCCAAAAAAATGGATCCCATCTGATCGCTCTCTCCATCAAGCAGATAGCGAATACCCAGCTCGGCATCTTGAAAGCTCAACTCATTGCCAGCGAGGGATAGTTCAAGGATTTTAAAGGCCCCGACCAGCCTCCAGGCATCTTGAAGGGCTATATCTGTTTCAAAACCAATATAGGGTAGGGGTAGAGTTTCGTCAAAACGGGAGGTGGGTGCCGCTCCCGCACCTCGAATACCCTCGATGGAGACGGCTGCATCTATCCATTGGAGCCCGACAATAAAGTTGAAATTCGATCCCATTGCACCCGTGTTTACAAACCGATAGGACCAATCCCAGGTATTCCAATCCATCTGAAAATTTAAGCTGTCATTATTGAGATAAGTCTGGCCGTCAAAAGTGAAGTTAGACTGGACACGCAGAGAGGTCCGGTAATCGATGGGCTGGTAAGAAAGCTTGGAGCTAAAGCCCAGTACATGAAGGTTCATACCAAAGCCGGGAGCGTTGTCCCCTTTTTTCTCGATCACACCTCTTCCCAGGCCCCCACTCCCGACAATGTTTCCGCTTATGTCGTTATTCCACAATTCTACCTGTGGTGTAAGTCCGGTTACGGCGTAGCCAGAAAAGAATGTTAAGAGGAAAAGGAGTAAATTGATGGAACCAGTCTTCATGAGAATCTCCCCTGGGAATTTGGGGCGATTCTAGACTCTTCCATACCGAAAAGCAAACGGTTATCCGTTTGTAGGTTCATGACCAAAACAAGCTCATTACAGAGGGGTAAATGCGGCCTGGCATATACCAAATTTCAATTGGTCAATGGGAGACTTTTTCGATTCGGGTATAAATGGTATACCCCTCGCCCAGGATTCGGGGGCTCCACTCGGAACCGGGTCGATAACTCTTCTCTCCCAGTCTGAGCAGAATCTTTTTATCGATACTGGCCACATAGGAAGAGTTAGTAGTGTTGAGAATCTGAAGCTTGCTGTCCCTATGTATGCCCAGTTCATGCCGAATCTGAATTAATTCCACAATTCGATCTCGATTAGAAGCTCCTTTATCGAAAAGATGCTCCCAAAATACGGATGGAGTACCCGGGTGGGTCATGATATAGGCATAGCCTTTCAGGAGGTGTTCCTGTGGAAATGGCCAGTGGGCCTGCTCTCCACCGGTATCGTGGTTATCTAAGAAGGTGACGGACTTGGCGGGCCACCAACCCAAGACTCCGGATGCTTTTTTATTTTTATCACTCAACCTCCAGAGTTCGGAGCGAATAAAAGCCTCCTGTAGTACACCCTTAGTCGTAAAATCGAAACTTCTGGGTTCTCCTCCAGCGGAGTCAATCCAGTCCACTATTTTTTGCCGATGGGCGTTTTGATTAGGCTTAAGCACAAAGTCGTCGGTGTAATCCATGGAACTCCAATACTCACCTACAGTAAAGGCAGGATTTGTCTCCCTCATATATTCCCGAACCCAGCGTCCATCGAAGCCTTTGACAAAATCAAATCGAAAACCCTGAAAGCCGAGATCGCTTTGAAGCCAATTCAGCCATGCGATGAGATCTTTTCGAACCCTGGCATTGTTATGGTCAATGTCAGGAGCTGGTTCAAAGTTTTCACCGCTATCCGGACTGCCGGTTCCCCTGTAATCATCCTTAGAAAGGGCCCACTTTTCCCACATCATTTTTCCACTGCGATGATGAAACACATTCCATACCCCATCTTCCTGATGAGATGCGGTGCGATGATTGATGACAATATCCGCGATAGATAAGATCCCCTGCTTACGAAAAGCACGAACGGCCCGAACCAGTTCTTCTTTTGATCCATAAAAAGTTTTCTCTTGTTTCGTGCCTACATCATAATAATCACCGGGCATATAGCCCTGGTCGCTGACGGATCGGGAAACAGGCGGGAACCAAATGTGGGTGATTCCCATTTTTGAAATCTCGACAGCTTTGGACTCCAAATGGCGGAACCAGACGCCCTCTTCTCCATTAACCCGTGCGTTCCAGGTGAATCCCTGCAGCAAGACTTCAGTATCCTTTTGAGGGGTAGAAATTTCGGCCCCATAAAGAGCCTGGAATTGCAGAGCCCTGGGCGGGTGGGAAGCCGTACCAATAATTAGCAGAAAAAGAAAAGAAAGCCAGTGCCATTGAGGGACTAAATTCACTTTTGCTTACTCCTTTCTCCTCGGGGGACGTCAAAGGCCGCGCGATATAGCCATCTTGAAAGGTGACTTGATTCTAAAGATTAAAAAGCGTATGGCAAGATGGGCGGCAAATTATTCCATTTTGGAAAGAGTGAGTAGGGCAGGTGCTGGTGGTAGACTGGAAATTCCATCCAAGAATTGTTATGTAGAGGGATAGTTTATGTTTTTCACCCGCAAAAAAAATCGAATTGAAGAGCAAACCAACGAGTATTTGGAGGCCGCCAAAAAATGCAAAGACGCTTTTTTGGAAGGGATGGAATATTTCGTGGAACACGGAGTGGTGGACAAGGAGTATATCCTGTTTGTTCAAAAGGTCACCAAGTATGAAGGCATAGCGGATGATCTCAGGGATAGCATTGCACGCAAAATGTATGAAGATTCCTTGATTCCTGAATCGCGGGGTGATGTTCTTGCCTTTCTGGAAACCTTTGATCGCATCCCCAATAGGATGGAAGGGATCGTCCAGTTCATTGATGAGGTAAACCTGGCTATTCCCCCAGCCCTATTGGATGAGGATGGAGAATTTTTTACCCGGGAGATACGGAAGCTTTGCATGGGAGTGGTGACCACTTTTGAATTAGCGATCGATTCCGGCAGATGTTTCTTCACAGAACCCCAGCGAGTTAGGGAGTACACCGTTGCTATCGATCGCCATGAATCTGATTGTGACAAGATAGAATCAGCTTTGAAGCGCTATGTCTTTCATCAAAAGGATTTTTCAGACCTCCAGAAAATCCTTTTTTTGGACCTGTTGGAGCGTGTGGGTGATATTGCGGATATGGCAGAGGACTTCCAGCGTCGAATTATCCTGCTTTCTCTTAAGAATCTTTACTGAGGTTGATAACTATTTACTCCTTTTCTTTTTGTAAAAACCTTTGGTTGTAGGGAAATGATGAACTGGCAATTAGCGTCTGGAGTTTTCCTCGGCTGGTCCCTGGGCTCCAATGATTCAGCCAATGTATTTGGAACTGCCGTAGCGACAAAAATGGTTCGCTATGGCACTGCTGTGAGCCTCTGTGCGCTGTTCATAGTTTTGGGAGCGTGGCTGGAGGGTGAAGCTGGCTTTCATCGGCTTTCCAGTTTGGTTAGTCAAAACGCAAACGAGGTATTTTTCTGTTCACTCGCGGCAGGTCTCACAGTCACCATCATGACCATTCTTGCTTTGCCTGTCTCCACATCGCAAGCAATTGTAGGAAGTATATTTGGTGTGGGCGTTGCCAGTGGGAAAGCCGTAGACCTGGGGGGCTTTGGCAAGCTTATGATCTGCTGGGTAGGTACCCCCGTCGGCGGATTCATCGTAGCCGTGATCTTATACAGGCTGGCTGGGTGGCTCATATCCAGGTTTCAATTTAACTTTTTTGAACTTGACTGGTTTCTTCGCTGGGGCCTGATTCTGTCAGGAATCTACGGTTCCTATGCCCTTGGGGCCAATAATGTAGCGAATGTTACCGGGGTTTATGTGGGTGCGGGACTACTTAGTGTAGAACAGGCAGCAATAGTGGGTGGATTAAGTATCGCATCCGGGGTTCTGACCTTTTCAAGAAATGTCATGATGACAGTTGGCAAGGACCTTATTCCACTCAATGGACTGGGAGCACTGGTGGCAATTTTGTCTCATGCGATCGTAGTTCATTTCTATGCTCAATTTGGAGTTCCGGTATCCACTTCTCAGGCCATTGTGGGTGCTGTCCTTGGGGTGGGTATGCTCCTTGGTCGACGAATTCGTTACGACAAGCTTCGGAGGGTTTTCCAGGCCTGGATTATGACTCCGATGATCGCGGGCTTCCTGACGGTTATTTTTATTCGCCTCTTCTTGTGAGGCGAGAACCGAGGCTTAGGTGCTGGGCTGGGGGTCCATAAGCAGCACCTACTCGCAGATCACTCCTAGAACGATGCGGTGCATCGCCCGTCGTCGCGATGTGCGAGTATGCACTACTTCTGAACCCCCAGCCCAGCACCACGCCTCGGCTCTCGCCTCACGTCTTCAATTTTATTCCGGAGTAACTGTGGGTATTTATCCTGGCGCTTTTTCGATTATCCCTCCTTGAACGATGCGATGCATCGCCCTTCGTCCCGATCTTCGAATATGCACTACTTCTGAACCCCCAGCCCAGCACCACGCCTCGGCTCTCGCCTCACGTCTTCAATTTTATTCCGGAATAACTGTGGGTCTCTAGCCTGGCGCTTTTTCGATTATCCCTCCTTGAACGATGCGATGCATCGCCCTTCGTCCCGATCTTCGAATATGCACTACTTCTGAACCCCCAGCCCAGCACCACGCCTCGGCTCTCGCCTCACGTCTTC